>ERZ791840.26-NODE-26-length-126797-cov-5.086901_pt1 | contig 126797 bp, 116 predicted proteins | sample MGYA00510291_ERZ791840 | MGnify/ENA primary metagenome ERZ791840 (study PRJEB30046, sample SAMN00715256) | human gut metagenome | study: EMG produced TPA metagenomics assembly of the A metagenome-wide association study of gut microbiota in type 2... | reverse complement strand
CCGCCACGTCTAAAGGAGCTATGCGACGCATAGGCACGATTGTGGCGAGGCGTATCGCTTGCGATTGAGAAGCGACACCCGATTTCTCACGAGCTTTGCGACGTGAGAAATCGAGATGGTGGAGCTTTCTCCGAAAATGCGACTGAATAAGGAGCATTTTTGGAGGGATAGACTCTACAATTATGCAATCAAGTCGGCAGCGGCAACTTTTAAACGAAGTACTTCCTTTATTCGCGAGAGGTATATCGTTCCAGTCAGCAGCAATTTCTTAACGCAAATTTCGCATGGAACCAGGACGAAGTGCCGCAAAACTCGCGCGAAGCTAAAAAATTCTTCAATATAAGTTAATTTTAGCGCTCAAACAATTGCGACACTTCTATGGTTCCAAATGCTCATTTGCTAAAATTGCTATTCCCTACACGATATACCTCTCGCTCAATTTACTTGAGTCCGTAGTACTTGCACCCCATTGTCACTTGTTCTATAATATACCTATCTTATTTTTAGGAGCACACGCATGAAATCGTTACTTATCACCGGTTTTGACCCCTTCGCCCACTATATCATCAACCCTTCCTGGAAGGCAGTAAAGGCGTTGCCGGATATCGTTGGCGATTATCAGCTGCATAAGCTGATGCTGCCGAATATTTTTGATTTAGAAGCAAAAATTTTGCTGGAGGAAGCCGGCAGAGTAAAGCCTGACGTTATTTTATTATGCGGTATGAACAGCGGCAGTACAAGATTACAATTAAATCTTGCAGCATTAAATATCCGCGATGCCTTTTTAGAGGATAACCTTGGTCATCGTCCTTGGGGCGTGCCAATCCGGGAGGGCGCTCCTGATGCCTATTTTGCTACCATTCCTGTGCATGATATGGTACGCTCTTTACGTGCCAAGCATTATCCCGTTGATTTGGCGCTAAGCTCGGGAGGTTTTGTCTGCAATGATATTTTTTATCTTACTTTGCATGCTTTCCACGATACTGATACTAAAGTAGGCTTTGTGCATGTACCGTTGCTGCCGGAAATGGTGATGGATGAGAGTATGGCTTTGCCATTAGAAAAAACTACGGAAGTTTTGCAAGCAATCATCAAAGAATTATAATTTACCGGATAGTTATCATGGCTATCCGGATTTTGCATGTCTAAGCATAAATTTGCATGCTTAAATGCTATTATTTTTCTATGCAAGGCGCTATAATATTAAAAGCAAAGCATATGGGCAGGTGATATGATGTACTTTCAATATGGCGAAACAGAAATAAATTATCTTAAGCGCAAGGATAAAAGGTTTGCTTCGGCAATAGAACAAATAGGTCATATTGAGCGCAAGCTGGACGCTGATTTATTTGCTGCTGTTGTACGTCACATTGTCGGGCAGCAGATATCATCCAAGGCGCAGGCAACTGTTTGGGCACGTATTGAAGCAAGGCTGACAGATGTTACGCCTGCGACAGTGTATGCTGCATCGGCAGAGGAGCTGCAGACCTTGGGCATGAGCCTGCGTAAGGCAGAATACATCAAGGATTTTGCGGATAGAATTGTCGGCGGTGAGTTTGATTTGCAGGCCGTGGAGCATATGAATGATGCAGAGGCAATTACAGCTCTGAGCAGCCTGAAGGGTATCGGTAAATGGACGGCAGAAATGATTTTGCTGTTCTGCCTGCAGCGTCCGGATATTTTGAGCTATGACGACTTGGCAATTCAGCGCGGTTTACGGATGCTGTACCATCACCGTAAAATTACGCGTGAGCTGTTTAATAAATATCAAAAGCGCTATAGTCCCTACGGCAGTACGGCAGCCATCTACCTTTGGGCGATTGCCGGCGGTGCGATAGAGGGTATGAAGGATTATGCGCCTGCGAAAAAACGTTAAATTATAAGGGTTCTATCCCCTTAGTGCTACCACGCAAAATAAATGAGGTTGAAGATGTTGTACTATAAAAAGATTTCCTCGCCTTTAGGCGAAATAACTTTACGCAGCGATGGTGAAAGTTTAACCGGTCTATGGTTTGCAGACGATAAGCATTATGGCGATAAAGATATTCAAGATGCGCAAAATGCGGAGCTGCCTGTATTTGCACTTGCCGAAAAGTGGTTGGCGGAATATTTCGCAGGCTGCGAGCCGAAGGTAAATGTACCTTTGAAATTTACCGGTAGTGATTTTCAGGAAAGTGTCTGGAAGATATTGCAAAAAATCCCTTATGGCAGCCTCATTACTTACGGCGATATTGCGTGCGAAATTGCAGCGCAGCGTGGTCTTGCACGTATGTCGGCGCAGGCTGTAGGCGGTGCAGTGGGGCGTAATCCGTTGTGCATTATTATTCCGTGTCATCGCGTAATAGGTGCTAATGGCAGCCTTACCGGCTATGGAGGCGGTATGTGGCGCAAGGTACGTTTGTTAGAGATAGAAAAGGCAGATATGAGTAAATTAACTGTACCGACCAAGGGCACAGCGTTATAAAGGAGTTTTTTATGAATAAAATGTATTATCCTGTTGTCGCATTGGCATTGGGACATCTTGTTACCGATATGCAGGCAGGTGCGCTGCCTATCGTTTTACCGCAGCTGAAGGAGCTGTTTTCCTTGAGCTATTCACAATTGGCAGCGATTGTGCTGCTGCAAAATATTATGTCATCCGTTATTCAGCCGGCCTTCGGCTATCTTACCGACAGGCGCTCGCTGCCGCGCGTTCTGCCGCTTTGCGCAGCGCTGGCAGGTGCAGGCTTCGCCTTTGTAGGCTGGGTATCAAGCTATACTTTGCTTTTATGCACAGTCATCTTCATCAGCCTGGCGAGTGCAACATACCATCCGCAGGCTTCCAAAACAGTAAATTTTTTGAGTGATGATACAAATCGCACGAAAAATATGGGCTTATTTTCTATCGGCGGTAACGCCGGTATGGCGGTGGGCTCTATATTTATGACCTTTCTTTTAGGCTTGGCCGGCGGCATTCATAACACCATGTATTTTGCTGTCCCCGGCTTGCTTGTCTTTTTACTGATGGCTAAGGCGATGCCTGATTATATCCGTGTCAACAAGGAGCATGAGGTACAGCAGGCTAAGAAGGCTGCTGATGGTACAAGCGAAAAAATGTCATATTTTGCGCTTTTCCTGATTTTGTTCTATATCTTCATGCGTTCTTCTATTCACAGCGGTATTTCAACATATCTGCCTTTATATTTTATGAAGTTTCGCGGCTTTGAGGCAGTTTTCTCCAGCAGTCTGGTGTCCGGCTTCCTTTTAGGTGGTGTGGCCGGCACCTATGTTGGTTCTATTTTGAGCGACAGGCTGGGAGCACGCAAAATTCTTTTAGGCTCTATTACGCTGAGCATTCCGGCGATTTACTGTATTACGATTGCTACGACTAAGCTTTTTGCGATGGCTTCTGTTGTTATTGCCGGCTTTTGCATTATCGGTTCCTTTGCGACTACGATTATCATTGCGCAGTGTATGATGCCGAATAATGTTGGGATGGCGTCCGGTCTGACAATCGGCTTCAGTGTTGGCTTAGGCGGTTTTGGCGTAACGATTCTCGGCGTGCTGGCCGATAAGTTTGGTCTGCCGATGGTTATGCAGCTTTTGGTGTGGTTGCCGATTGTAGCGGCGATTACAGCTATTTGGATTCCGATACCGAAAAAATTACAAAAATAAAATAACATATGCTGAAAAAATGGTCCTCGGAACTTTACGCTTGTCTTTAGTAAATCATATAATAAATTTTTACAGAGGGGTATTTTCTTATGGATAATTACAGACTTGGCATTTTTTATGGTCTTGGAGCCTATCTTTTATGGGGCGTGCTGCCGATATACTGGAAGCTGCTGCAGCATGTTGAGGCGATGGAAATTTTGGCGAGCCGTTTTTTATGGTCAGCCGTTTTCGTCTTTCTCTTGTTATTGGCAACAGGCAAGCTAAACATCTTCATGCAGGAAACCAAGGCGATTTTCAGTACGAAAAAGACAGCCTGCTGCATGGTGTTGGCAGCAATTATGATCAGCTTCAACTGGGGTATTTTTATTTGGGCGGTAGAAGCTGGACGCATTGTAGAAACAAGCATGGGCTATTATATCAGCCCGCTGATGAATGTGCTCTTTGGTGTAGTATTTCTGCGTGAGCGCCTTGCTAAGCTGCAGATTGCAGCAGTTAGCTGCGCTGCTGTCGGCATTGGTGTGATTATTGTCCATAACGGCGGCCTGCCTTGGGTAGCACTGACGCTGCCATTAACCTTTGCCTTCTATGGTTTACTGAAAAAAATTATTGTTGCCCAACCGATGACGAGTATTCTGTTGGAAACACTATTGATTTCGCCCTTGGCTGCAGGCTACTTATATTACCTTAGTATCAACGAAGGTACCGTTTATCAAAGCTGCGATATGGGTACGCTGCTGCTTTTGGCAGGCGCCGGCGCTGTTACGGCAACACCGATGCTGTTGTTTACGGCCTGCGCGCGTAAGCTGCCTTTGAATATTGTAGGCTTTCTGCAGTATATTTCGCCGTCGATATCGCTGATGATTGGCGTGCTGATTTACGGTGAACCGTTTACCGGTACTACTGCTGTAGCCTTTGGCTGCATTTGGGCGGGACTGGCGCTGTTCATCTGGTCACAGATAAGAAGATAAAAATAAACTCCTGCAGGCAGGCTAGAAGCCCGTCAGCAGGAGTTTTTGCGTTTAGCAATAATGCCCATTTTTGAAAAATATATGCTGATTATGCTATAATTATATTTGTTTTTTATGGAGGTGTTACAATGAGCTTTTTCTCAGATAAGTGGCGCGGTATTATCTTATGTGCTGTTTTGGCAGTGCCGTGCTGGTTTTTAGGCAAGCTGGTGCCTGTTGTCGGCGCGCCGGTATTTGCAATTCTTTTAGGTATGCTGGTGGCGCTTGTATGGCCTGTACAGGCTGCGTTTAAAAGCGGTGTAGGCTTTGTATCCAAAAAGGTGCTGCAGTACGCAGTAATCCTGCTTGGCTTCGGTCTGAATATTTCCGTAGTGCTGGCAACCGGTAAGCAGTCACTGCCGATTATTGTCTGCACGATTGCAACCTCGCTTATCGTAGCCTATGTATTGCATAAGGTGATGAACATTCCTGGCAAGATTTCCACACTTATCGGCGTAGGCTCGTCTATCTGCGGCGGCAGTGCGGTGGCTGCGACAGCGCCTGTCATCAAGGCAGACGATGAAGAGGTAGCGCAGGCTATCAGTGTTATCTTTTTCTTTAATGTGCTGGCAGCGCTGCTTTTCCCTTGGTTGGGTACGGTGCTGGGATTTTCTACGACAAGCGGTGAAGCCTTCGGTATTTTTGCCGGTACTGCTGTTAACGATACTTCTTCTGTTACGGCAACGGCGGCGACCTGGGATGCAATGTTCGGTCTGGGAACGGCAACTTTGGATAAGGCGGTGACGGTAAAGCTGACGCGTACGCTGGCGATTATTCCGATTACGCTGGTTTTAGGCTATCTTGTAGGTAAGCGTGAACAGGATGCGAATCATGAGGTTAATATCAGGAGCATTGTGCCGAGCTTTATACTGTACTTCGTACTGGCTTCGCTTATCACTACGTTGGCGACAAGCATGGGCGTAGCAGCAGAGGTTTTTGCACCGCTCAAATGGCTCAGCAAGTTCTTTATCGTTATGGCGATGGCTGCGGTAGGTCTGAATACGAATATCGTCAAGCTTGTGACAACAAGCTGCAAGCCTTTGGGACTCGGTCTTGGCTGTTGGGCAGGTATTACGTTTGTGAGCCTGCTTTTGCAGCATCTGCTTAATCTCTGTTAAGCAGAATAAAATTTAATTTTGCACAGGAAACAGCGACAAATAATAGTTTGTTCGCTGTTTTCAGCGTTTTTAAAGGCTGTTTTGCTTGTGAGCGGGACGAAGCGGGACCCCTAGATATAGTGTTGTGGAAATCTCCCCCTAGTTGTTATTAAAGTTATCCACAGATTGTGCATAACATGTTGATAATTGTGTAAAATCCTTGTAAACAAGCCACTTTTTTCTCAGAGGCTGGTGGATAACACTCTGCATAACTAAAAGTTATGCACAAAAACTGTGGATAAGTCTGTTGATACTGTTGATAACCTTACACTAAATATCGGAAAAGGGGGATATATTTTCCAGGAAAACAAGATAATTTCCTATTGCTGCGGTGGTATTTTGTATACAAACGCAAGTTTTTTTGCTATCTGCAAAGTTTTTGCTTGCGTAATAGACGATTTTTGTTCATAATATTACTATGACTAATTGTAAGTAAATGGAGGAAGATTAGGTTATGGCATTAAAGCAAATGGATGCATTGGCAGCTTTGCGTGAGGCTGCAGGTGAAGTTATAGAAACTTCTTTGTGTGATGTACAGGGTAGCTGGCTGGCATTGGTAAATACTGGGGAAGGCAAACGCCTGGCTTTTGCTGCGAAGGGTGAAGCTGCTTTGAGCGCACTGTGGAAGGATGTTGAAAAGGAAGCAGACGTTAAGGACGTACATGTTTCTGTTATGGCACTGAATGCAAATAATGCTGCGCTGGTGCGCCGCTATGTTAAATGGACTGCACCTACTGCCTGCGGCACAAAGGGTGCCAGCATCGGCTTCAGCGATTGGCTGGGCGAAGCAGATGCAGTTGTGGCGGAGCTGTTCGGCAAGCGTCAGCTGAAACCGGTATTAGTTGATTTTACTACCGAGGACAGCGAGGCTTTGCAGCGCTATTTTGTACAGGCTGTGGATACCGCAACCTGGGGCGTGCTCGAAGAGGGCTACAAGGAAGGCTACGGCGCTAATGCTGCTGGCCTGAAAACCGAAGAGGAAATCGTTAAGGCTCTGCTTTATGGTTACAGCATGATTGGCTTTGACTGCAGTGATAAAATTGACCTGGGCATTGAAAAGCTGTCCGACGAGGCTGTTGACAAACGCTTTGAGCAGTTCAACGAAACCTTCCGTGCTGCTGTGCATGCTTCCTATCTGAACGCTGAGTTTAAGGTTGGCACCAGCAAGATTACCTTTACGGAAAATCAGCTGCATCGCATCGTTCTGGAATACGGCGAAGCAATTATGCATATCCAGTTCATCTACAACTCCTATTTGAAAAATACTCCGTGGGATATTGACTTTGAGCTGGATCTGTCCAAGCCCGGTAAGGTGCTGACTCCGCAGGAGCATTACCTGATCGGTAATGAGCTGCAGCGTAACGGTATTAAGCTGAGCTCTATCTGCCTTGACCCGTTGAAGGACGCAGAGGCTGTAAACGATAACCTGCAGCTGCACTGCGAGATTGCTGACACCTTCGGCTATCGCCTGAGCTTTAAAAATGCGGATATCGCTATGAACGATACTGCTGCTGCTATGAAATATCTGAAGGGCAAGGTTCATTTTAAAATGAACAATATCCTCTGGATGAGCGCAATAGAGCTTGCTAAAGCTCTGGATGCCGACCTGTTCGGCAAGCTGTGTGCTGCCTGCGGCTGTGAGCTGACAGCAGACGCTGCTGACCGTACACTGGTGCTTGGCTACAGAAAGGCGCTGAATCCGAAGGAGGAAGGCAATGTTGCTGCTGACATGAAGGCTTTCCTGGAAGCGCATCATGCTGAATATGCTGCTGCAATCAAAGAGAATGTTGCTGCTAAATTAAAAAATATCTAAGATAAAAAATTTCAGGACTTCCCAAAAAAATTTTTGGGAAGTCTTTTGTTTTAAACGATACAAAACAGCGTCTTTAACGTGTTTTTGCATAATGGATATTAGTGTACTTTGTCTACTGAAAAGTAGCGCGAAATTTTTAATCATTTGATTAGTTTACGTGCAATAGACAAAAGGCTGAAAATGTTCATGTACAGTGACTAAAAGAAGAAAAATGTAAAATTATACAAAAAGGTGTTGACAAACGATTTAGATGGGTGTATAGTATCAGTAATTTCAAATTGACAACCAAAGGTTATGATTGGGACTAAAGATAAGCGTAGAGTTTTAGAGAGCCGGTGTCTGGTGCAAACCGGTACGAAGCCTTATTGATTAAATCACCCATGAACTCGTCAGCGAAAGCTTTGCAAGTAGACTGATGCGCAACGGATGCGTTATTTCCGAGCCGGTTGATGGACTGGTGCTGAAAGTAATAAATTAGGGTGGTACCGCGTATTATACGCCCCTGCATATATGCAGGGGCGTTTTTTTTAATACTACTCCTGAAAAGTCCATCAAAAGATAATTGATTTAGTAGTAAATTCAGGTGTTCTTGATAGGAGGAATTAACATGTTTGAAAAGGTATTGGTAACTGGTCAGAATGATGAAACTTTATTGCCGCGTGTATTGCGTGTGCTTTCCAAGCAAGGTGCTCAGGTACGCTCCCTGCGCATGGATGCGGAAGAAAATCGTCTGAAGCTGGAAATCCAGCTGGCAGATGTAGCTGCTGCTCAGGTTGCCAAGCTGCTGGCTAAGCAGGTTGCAGTTGAGTCTGTAGCTACTATGGCGTAAGGGGGACGGACTGATGAAGCTGAAGGGCTCAGAAGCCATTGTAAAGGTCCTTTTGGAGCAGGGCGTAGATACAGTCTTCGGTTATCCCGGAGGTGCTGTGATTCCTCTGTATGATGCATTGTACGATGCACCGCTGAAAAATGTGCTGACAGCACATGAGCAGGGCGCTATTCACGCAGCTGACGGTTATGCCCGTGCGAGCGGCAGAACCGGCGTATGTATTGCAACCTCCGGTCCCGGTGCTACAAACATTGTTACTGGCTTGGCAACTGCTTATCTTGATTCCATTCCGCTGGTAGCGATTACCGGTCAGGTTGGCGTAAGCATGCTGGGACGTGATTCTTTCCAGGAGATTGATATTGTCGGCGTTACAATGCCGATTACCAAATACAACATGCTGGTACGCAGCAAGGAAGAGCTTCTGCCGGCACTGCGCAAGGCATTTGCCTTGGCGCAGGAGGGCAGACCTGGACCTGTGCTGGTGGATATTCCCAGCAGCGTGCAGGTTGAGGAGCTGGAATGGAGCGAGCCGCAGGCAGCTTCTGAAGCGGAAGAGCTGCCGCAGGCAACACCGGAGCAGCTGCAGCAGGCAGCGGCAGTGCTGAACAAGGCACAGCGTCCGGTACTGCTGGTTGGCGGCGGCGCTGTAAACAGCGGCGCGCAGGAAGAACTGCTGGAGCTGGCCAAGAAGGCTGATTTGCCGGTAGTAAATACGCTGATGGGCATTGGCGTTTATCCCGAGTCTGATGAACGCTCCTTGGGCATGACCGGTATGCATGGTCATATCGCTTCCAACATGGCTGTAGCGCAGGCTGATGTGCTGGTAGTAGCCGGCAGCCGCTTCAGCGACCGCGTAACTGGTGACCGCAACCGTTACGTAGGACAAAAGACGATTATCCAGCTTGATATCGACCCGACGGAAATAGATAAAAATATAGCAACAAGCCTTTCCGTAATGGGTGATGTAAAACAGACACTGCAAAGCCTGCTGCCGTTGGTACAGAAGGCAGCGCATGCCGACTGGTGGCAGCAGATTAAGGCCTGGGATGCAACAGAGGACCGCAGCCTGCTGGCAGGTGACCGCCTGACAGCGCCCTGGATGATGAAGGAGCTGAGCCGCAGCTTTGAAGGCGAGCATCCGATTTATGTAACTGACGTTGGTCAGAACCAGATGTGGGCAGCACAGCATTTAGTTGTTGATAAACCACGTCACCATCTGACGAGCGGTGGCTGCGGTACGATGGGCTTCGGTCTCCCCGGCGCGTTGGGTGCAGCTTTTGCCGAGCCTGATAAGCAGGTAGTACATATCTGCGGTGACGGTGGCTTTAAGATGACAGGCATGGAGCTGTATACGGCAGCGCGTGAAGGCAAAAAGCTAATCAGCATTGTTATCAATAACAGCTGCTTAGGTATGGTCCGCCAATGGCAACAGCTGTTCTACAATGAGCATTACTCCAATACGCTGCTGACAGAATTTGACTTTATCGGCTTTGCACATTCCTGCGGTGCAGGCGGACGCAGAGCGGCGACCTGCAAGGAATTCCAAGAGGCGCTGAAGGCAGCGCGCGAGGCTGACAAGCCCTTCCTGATAGAAGCAATAGTAGAACAGGGAGACTTGGTAGAGCCTATGGTGGCAGCCGGTGCTGCGGTAGATGACTTCGTCAAGATTAACAGATGCAGATAAACAGCTATAAATAAGGGAAAGTTTATAAAAAATATATAATTTATAATTGAAATAAGGGAAAAGAAAGAGGTAATCACGATGGTTAAAATGTATTATGACAGCGATGCAAATCTGGAATTATTGAACGGTAAAACAGTTGCTATTATCGGTTATGGTTCTCAAGGTCATGCACATGCACTGAACCTGCAGGAGAGCGGCGTAAACGTAGTTGTAGGCCTGTATGAAGGCTCCAAATCCAAAGCTAAGGCAGAAGCTGCCGGCCTGAAGGTTATGACTACCGCAGAAGCTGCTAAGGCTGCCGATATCATCATGATGCTGATTCCTGATGAAAAGCAAGCTGCTACATATAAAAAAGATATTGCTCCGAATCTGGAGGCAGGCAATGCGCTGGCTTTTGCACATGGCTTCAACATTCACTTCGGTCAGATTGTTCCTCCTGCTGATGTAGACGTATTTATGGTTGCTCCTAAAGGCCCCGGCCATTTGGTTCGTCGTACCTATACAGAAGGCAGCGGTGTTCCCGTTCTGGTAACTGCTTACCAAAACCCGACCGGCAAGGCTCACGACCTGGCTCTGGCTTATGCTAAGGGCATTGGCGGTACCCGTGCAGGCGCTCTGGAAACCACCTTCCGTGAAGAAACCGAAACCGATCTCTTCGGCGAGCAGGCAGTTCTCTGCGGCGGCGTTTGCGCTCTGATGAACGCAGGCTTTGAAACCTTGGTAGAAGCAGGCTATGAGCCTGAAAGCGCATACTTCGAATGCATGCATGAGATGAAGCTGATTGTTGACCTGATGTATGAAGGCGGCATGGCTAAAATGCGTCATTCCATCTCCGATACCGCTGAATATGGCGACTATGTAACCGGTCCGCGCATCATCACTGCTGAAACCAAAGCTGCTATGAAACAGGTTCTGGCTGAAATTCAGGATGGTACCTTTGCTAAGAAATGGTTACTGGAAAACCAATGCGGCCGTCCGCAATTCAACGCTATGCGTCGTCGTGCTGCAGCAACCCAGGCTGAACAGGTTGGCGCACAGCTGCGTGGCATGATGAGCTTCCTGAAGAAAAAATAATCAACAGCTTACAAGCACTTTTGGTGCAGAAAATATAAATAAGGGAAAGAGCGTAATCCGCTAAAGGCAGCGTACAGAAAAAAATAGCTGCCGGGATTACGATAAACAAAAATAAGGGAAAGAGCGTAATCCGCTAAGGACAGCATACAGAAAAAAATCAGCTGTCCGGATTGCGAAAAATAAGGGAAAGAATGTGAGCCTTAAACGTAGCATAGAAAAATAAAAGCTGCGTGGCTTGCAGTAATTAAAAATAAGGGAAATATTAAAAGGTCGCTTACCTGTGCGGCAGATGCAGGAAGCGGCCTTTTTGACATGCCGGCATAACGTTTTTGATATAAAAAGCCTCCCGGCGCATCTGCGCGAGGGAGGCTTTGTTGTATCTGTAATAGAACGCAATATATTAAGCGTGAGCAAGCTGTTTATTTTTAATAAGAGCGAACACCTTTAAGGAGCAGCAAAGGATGAGCACTGCGCTGACAGTAAGCACGAAAAATCCATGTCTGCTGCCCAGCATAGTAGCATGCGCAATGTTTGCCGGTTCCGCAGCTTGTGCGGTCGCAACAATAGTACTGATAACCGCCGTACCTACTGCGCCTGCCAGCTGCAGCAGCGTATTCATGGCTGCGTTGCCGTCGGCGTTCAGCTCTTCCGGCAGCTGGCTCAGGCCGTTAGTCATAATCGTTCCCATGGAAAAACCTTGTCCGAAGGCAAAGAACAGATAGAACACAATGAAGAGCAACGAGCTCAGCTCATAGGGATAAAGGCTGTAGCAGATAACGGATATGAGAATTGATGTATTGCCTAGTAAAATAGGCCGTTTGGCACCGAACTTATCCAACAGCCTGCCGCTAATAGGTGCAAGCATAGCACCGATAATGCACCCCGGCAGCAGCAGACAGCCGGCGGTAAAGGCGTCTGTGTGCGAAACAAGCTGCGCATAGTTGGGGATTAAAAAACCCAGTCCCAAACAGATAAAGCCGACGAGTAAAAGGCTGACTGTGCTGAGAGTATAGGGCAGATAACGGAAAATCTGTACGCGTAAAAGCGGTGTGCTGCTGCGTAATGATTGTTTGTAGAAGGCAGTTAACGCAACAAAGCAGATTGCGAAAAGAGCAAGCACTTCAAGACTGAACCAGCCGAAGTCAGAGGCAATGCTGGTGGCGAAAATCAAGCTGCTGAAGCCGATAACAAGCAGTAGATATAAGCCGAAGTTAAAGCTGCTCTCCTCAAGTTTACCTGCCTGACGGATATTTTTGATACCTAAAACGGCAGACAGTAATAAAAATGGCAGCAAGCTGACAAAAATTATACGCCAGCCAAAGTAACTGACGATCATACCGCCGAGAGAAGGACCTACAGCCGGTGCCATGGCGGTGATAAGAGAAGCTATGCCTATCATAAAGCCTAGGCGTTCACCGGGAACCTGCTCCAGAATAATGTTAAACATCATCGGCAGGGCAATGCCTGTACCGATACCCTGCAGCAATCTGCCGATAAGCAGAACATTGAAATAAGGCGACCAGGCGGCGAGCAGTGTGCCTGCAAGAAAGCTGCTGATTGCAGCAGTAAACAGGCTGCGCGTTGCAAAACGGCGTTTAAGGTAGGCGGATGTTGGAATAATCAGTGCCAGCACCAGCAGATAACCGGTGGTTATCCATTGTACGAGTGAGGTGCCGATATTAAATTCGTGCATGAGCGTGGGGAAGGTGACGTTCATAGCGGTTTCGACAACCACGCCGCTAAATGACATAATGCCGGCGGCGATAATTGATAATAGTAAGCGTGCATCCAGTACACGCGCGGAGCTGTCAGTCATTATTTTTTTCCTTTCTTTGCATGATAACGGGAGCCTTGCCCTGCAGAGCAGGCTTATGCGTAGACATTGTTTGGTAAAGCTTGGCGATGGTGGCTGCAGTGGTGTTGATATCTGCTTCGCTGATATCGGTGATTTGTGTTGCCAGCCAGCTGTGATATTGTTCAATGTAATAGGCATGAATTTTACGTCCCTCGTCTGTCATGCGCAGTCTGACGATGCGTTTATCCTGTTCATCGCTGAACTTTTCGATAACATTGATTGCCTGTAGCTCGCTTACCAGACGAGTGATGCCGGGGCGCGTTACCTGCAGCAGGTCCGCAATGTCGCTGACCTTGGGAGGCTGCGCGGTACGTTCAAGGTATTCAATGTAGTCCAGCACTTTAAGATTGCCCGGAGTTAAGCCTTCCGGCAGAGGTGGCTGCAGGTCTACTACCCGCTTTGCTTCGTGGCAGGCGATGAGCAGAGTTTTGATTGCTTCGATAGGCAGTTTATGTGTCATGATGATTCTCCTTTACAAATGATTACCAAAAGTAATTACCAAAGATAATTATATTGCGGTGGTGTGGGGATTGTCAAGGTGGGGGTGGAATGGAAAATAATGCAATGATTTGCTGAAAACGGTCTAAGCGAAATGTTGTAGTGTTAATATGAAAATAAGCCCTTTTTTCTATTATCCTCATGAAATCTGCAGTGGTTGCATATTTCATGAGGATAGCTTAAAATAGAGTTAAAAAGAATGTTTAAGACACTTAAAAACTGATTATGCAAGTGTTGTAATTCGATTATTGAAGTGGAGAAGCATAAATGTTATCAAATTTTACCCCGCAGGATATTTCCTGCGCATCCCATCTCACCAAGCTGACCTGGGGTGATGAGATGGCGCTGACGAATGATGGTTTGAAGAATGTTTTGTACGAGGCGATGGTGCGCTATTATTATCGCAGTGAGGCCTTTTCTTTAAAAATGACGGATGAAGAAGGTATGCAGGGCTTTTTGCTGGCGGCGCCCTTGAGTGAGCGTGATAATTCCCAGTCCTGGTTACAGCAAAGCCTGCAGCATTTTGCATATGAGGAACAGGATCTTGTTTACGATTATCTGCGCTATTTGTCTTACAATGGTCAGAAGGTGAGGGCGTTGGCTTGTCCGGAGGATTTGCTGCTGTGCCTGTTTTTGAGCATGAAAAGCGGCGTTGGCAGCAAGCTGCTGCATAATGTGGAAGCGATTGCGCAGAAAAAAGGCGTTAAAAAGCTCTATTTATGGGCGGATGCTACCTGCGATTATGAATATTACCGCAGACGTGGCTATAGCGAAGCAGCGCATTTTACAAATAATATTCTGCCGCAGCTGGGGGCGCAGGAAACGTGGATATACAGCAAGGAGCTGAAGGAGTGACTGTAAATGTTGCATGAAATGAGTGATGCTTTACCGGCTTGTCCGGTAGAAACTACACTGACCTTAATCAGTGATAAATGGAAGGTGCTGATTTTGCGTGACCTTTTGACGGGAACAAAGCGCTTTGGCGAATTGAAAAAATCTTTGGACGGAGTCAGCCAAAAGGTGTTGACATCACAGCTGCGGCAGATGGAAGCCAGCGGTCTGCTGAAGCGCAAGGTTTATGCTGAGGTGCCGCCGCGTGTTGAATATACGCTTACTGAGCTTGGTTACAGTCTGCGGCCTGTTTTGGAGGCCATGCGTGACTGGGGGGAGGCGTATAAGAAGAAATTTTGATTTGAGGATATAAGCAAAAACACCACCTGCAAACGCAAGTGGTGTTTTACAATATATGGGGAATAAGAAGAAAACTTTTTACAGACGGCTTACATGGCCGATGAAATAATGGCCCCAGGAAACGCGCGCCAATGCTTCCATGGTCAGCAGGCTGAGGCTGAGCATAATGATGAAGAGCAGCGGATAAAAGCAGAGCTGCTGCGGTGACATATGCAGCAGTGTAAGCAGCTCGCTGCCGACATACATATAAATGATGTGAATCAAGAATAAACCGAAGGAATAGTTGCCCAGATACATCATAAAGCGCTTGCTGAGGCTGTCCTGCGATTCCAGGGTACAGGCGTAACGGAAGAGCATAGCGATGATGATGCTGTACAGAAACAGGTTGAGTGGGAAGCAGACAAATTCCAACAGCGGCAGGATATGCAGGTAGTATTTAGCAAACCAGCAACCGCCGATTAAAATCAGATTCAGGATGAAGCCTGTCATCAAAAGAACGTGATGGGTGTCAATCCAGCGCAGCATTTTTTTATGGTAGATATAAGCCAGCATACCGAAGGAGAAGTAGGCGATATAACGTAGGAAGGTGGTAATCTCCAGCGTTAGGATAACTGCCTGATTGCTGCAGCTGATATTGTTGCAGATTTTCCAGAACAGCTGCAGCAGGATTACCTGAATAATAAAGCGGTGCAGCCTGTGATGCAGGCGACAGCGGTTAAAATAACGCAACAGCAGCGGATAGATGGCGTAAAAGCCAAACAGCGCACGGAAAAATGCCATATGGACGGCGCTGCTGCCGGTGACGATAAGATAAGCTGCCTGCTTGAGCGTGAAGCTGGCATTGCTGAAAAACCAGGCACCGCCAAGGTACAGCAACGAAAACAGCAAATACGGCGAAAGCACCGACAGGAACATTCTGCGGAAGAAAGACCACTTATAATAATCGGCATGACGGTTGTGGCTGATGAACATATATCCCGATACAAACATTACCAGGGGTACGGCAAAGAGGGAGATAATATCCAGCAGCATTTCGGAAATAGTGACCCACGATTCCGCGTGGGCATGGCTGAAGTACCAGGTAGTGTGCATCAGCATGACACCTAGCACTACGAAGCCGCGTAACAATAGGGGAAAACTCATAGCTTTATACATCTTCTTTCTCTCTAGTAGAGTTATTGTACTACTTTTAAATTTACAGTCAAATAGCGATTAAGCATTTACATTATAACTAAATGGAATATAAAAAGTTGACAAACTATGACAGATAACATATAAGCATTAATATTATTACTCCTATACAGGTTGACGCTTGACAAAGACGGCGGCAACGCAGATAATTTGAATAGAATATATAACAGATTGAGGAGGATACTGAAATGGAAAAACAGGAATGGCAAGGTTATGTACAGAAGGTAGCAAGCTGTGATTACCCTATACCGTTGAATCTGATAAACGATTATGATGATTGGAAATGTCGCAGCAACGTAGGACGTATGCTGATGATTTTGAAGGATATCGAGGGAGCTATGGCGGTGCTGGCAACCGTGAAGGATGTGCAGCCGGATATGGAGGATGCACCGGAGTTCGGACTCAGTGAGGCGGAGCATAAGGTGCTGTGCCTGCGTGATATTGCCGAAATCGTCTGGCGCCTGACCGGCACCGGAGATGCACCGATTGTTTATTTAAATGAAGCCTACAGACTGTGCCGTGAGTATAAGAAGGTTTTCCGCAGTGCGGACCGTGGCGCTATCTGGGCGCGCAGATTGGAGCTGCAGCGCTCCTGCGGCGCTGAGGCTGCAGCGCTGACGGAGGCGAGAGCAATGCTGGAGGCGGAAAAGGCTGTGGAAGGTGTTAATCCGTACCGTTTCCACGCATTGAAGTTTATTGCGGAAAGCATGGCGGAGCAGGGCGATTACGCTAAGGCGGCGCTGCTTTTGGCAGACGCTTATAAATCCTTCCCTGTGAATGAGGCTGCCAAGAAAGCTCTTGCTGAGGCCGAGGCTGCAGCAGATGCTAAGGAAAGATATGCTATGTATCATCACTGCACCACGATTCAGTACCAGCCGTGGGAGAAGGATAATGTGCCGACGCTGGAGGATGTACGCCGCCTGCAGGAGCGCAACTTTGCGCGTCGCGAGGCAGCGAAGGCTGCCGGCGAGGAGCTGGATGAAAAGGGTTCTTTTCAAAGTTTAATTAAGTAATTAAAACGAGCGATTAAAAGATTTTGTACGCACTTTTCACGAATCTGTTACAATTAGTAGCAGGTAATAAAAATGTGAGAAGGGATGTACTAATATGAATAAAAACTTTTTAGCTTTAGGCTTAGCTGCAGCACTGCTGGCACCCCAGGTAGCAGGCGCTGAAGGCTTTGCTATTAACGAATGGTCTGCTGAAGGCGTTGCTATGGGCGGTGCGCGCATGTTTGCTGAGGACGATGCTGCAAACGTGGCTTACAACCCTGCTTCTATCACCAAAGTAAAGGGTGAGGTAATGAAGAGCAGCTACACTTATCTGAGCCCGCACGGCAACTATAAGCTGTATGATGGTGCAGGCAAAGAAATTGAGGACGGCAAAAACGTTGTTCATGCCGGTTGGGCAGTAGGCAGCTACTACGTAAGGCAGATTAATGATAAAGAATGGTTCGGCATCGGCGCTTTCCCGCGCTTTGCCATGGTATCCGAGTTTGAACGTGCCAGCAAGGCATCTACTAACGCTTTTTTCTCTAAACTGAACGGTGTCAGCGTTACTCCGACATATGCGCACAAGTTCGACAAAAAATGGAGCGCAGCAGTTGGTGCGGAAATTAACTATGTCGGTCTGGAGCTGCAGAAGAATTCTTATCATCCTACTTATCAAATGGTGCTTGGTGCAACACAAACAGAAGGTGAAAGCTATGCTTTGGGCTGGAATGCTGCTGCCAACTATGCCTTTGATGATAAAAACGAAATCGGTGTAGTTTATCGCAGCCGTATTACTCACTCCTTAGAAGCAGACTTTAAAATGTATCCTGCAAGCGGCGGTAAAATTACTGCTGACGCTTATGGCGTAGTAACTCTGCCGGACAGCTGGGATATCGGTTATAACCATAAATTTGATAAAAAGACTCGCTTGGAATTAAAAGCAACACGTACAAACTGGAGCACCTATGATGCATTGAATATTTCTTTGTCCAATCACAGTGTTCCCGGCGTATTGCCTTCCAATGTAGATTCTGCTAAAAACTGGTCCAACGGCTGGCGTTATGCTATCGGTTTAGAACACAACTTCAGCGATAAGTATGCAGCTATGGCAGGCTTTGCTTTCGATGAAGCTTCTATTCCTTACAATGGCGGTGACTTCATGGTACCGACAGGCCTGCGCCGCACCTATTCCATCGGTGCCCGCTACAACGATAAGAAACAGACCGTTGCTGTTGCTTTGGGCTGGATGGATGTCGGCAACCTAGATTTTGCCGGTCATGCTACCGATGCTTATAAGAGCGCTCATGCTTACGACAGCTTTACCAAGATTGCTTCTATTTCCTACCAACGTAAATTCTAATTTTATATTTTAGCTTTACCGGAGCTGCTGCACGAAAAAGTGCGGCAGCTCTTTTAATATGTTTGCCGTTTGTGCTACAATAGGCTTAACAAGGTTATTGGTGAAAGGAGAAATGTAAAATGAAATGTGATTGCGCTAATTGTCCTACACATGCCTGCTACACCAAGGGTGTTAACTGCACAGGCGTGCCTCTGGAGGCTGTCAAGGAAGCCTATAACGAGGAAGAATTGAAACTCATGCAGGCTGCTGCCTACGTTGAAGGCACGTTCTACAGCAATATCTGCCGTCTGCAGGAAACTGCGGAGTTTGCCAAAGCTATGGGCTACAAAAAGCTGGGCATGTCCTTCTGCATCGGTCTGAATGCGGAAGCACGTTATATTGCTAAATATTTTAAGCAGCAGGGCTTTGAGTTTTACAGCGTGTGCTGCAAAAACTGCAGCTTCCCCAAAAAAGAGCTGGGACTGAAGCAGGTTAAGCCGGAGCTGGAGCACGAGGCAATGTGCAATCCTAAATTCCAGGCTAAGTTTTTGGCAGAAAAGGGCGTTGAGCTGTACATTTCCTGCGGCCTATGCGTTGGACACGATGCTATTTTCAATATGAATGCCGAAGGACCGGTAACGAATCTGGTAGTTAAGGATCGTCTGCTGGCCCACAATCCGCTGGGTGCTATTTATTCCCGCTACTGGAAGCGTAAGCTGGGAATTATGGACGACGGCGAGGTGTAAAATAGATTGATTTTTACAGGGAGAACCTCGGAGAACAATTAAATTTTTCTCTTGGATTACTCCCTGCTAACTTCTTTGTAATTTTCTCGTTAATTGGTGAAAAAATACTCCCTTCCCCGTTGCTTTTTTGTTGCAATTTGATACAATATAATTTACGGAAGGAAGGTACACTAAATGATATTTGATACACATATGCACTGTGATTATTCCTGCGACAGCGAAATGAAATTTGCTGATGCCATCGGCGCAGCCGCTGAGCAGGGGATTGGTATAACGGTTACAGAGCATTGGGATTATGATTATCCGACTAATCCGGAAGCATTTATCTTTGATATAGACGAATATTTTGCGCGCCTGCAGCCGCTGAGCAGCGACAAGGTGCTGATAGGCATTGAAATCGGCATGCAGACACATACTGCGGCTGAGGATAAAAAGGTGGCACAGGCTTATCCGTTTGACTATGTGCTGGCCTCTATCCATTGCATCGGCGGACGTGATTTATACGAGCAGACCTGCTACAAGGGACGCACACGTCAGCAGATTGTAGAAGAATTTTTGCATGATGCGATTACCTGCCTGGAACAGGAGCGAGATTTTGATGCGTTTGCGCATATTGACTATATCTGCCGTTATTGGCCGTATAAGGGAGCAGAGCGTGAGCTGCGCCTGCAGGATGCACCGGAATTATTCGATAAGCTGTTTTTACTTTTGATTGAGCAGAATAAGCCTATCGAAATCAATACACGTCGCCTGGATGATGCTGCTGCGGTAGCAGGCTTGCTGCCGCTGTACAAGCGTTACCGTGAGCTTGGCGGCAAATACTGCACTCTTGGCAGTGACGCCCATTATAAGGAGCATGTGGGGCGCAGATTGCAGGAGGCGCTGGCGTTGGCAGCGCAGGCAGAACTGACACCTGTTTATTTTAAAGCGAGAAGGATGCAGATTATGGAGGGGTTAAAATGAAATGCGTGCGTTTTGAGGATTTGCGGACAGGCAACAAGCGTATAGGCTTTATTGACGGCGATGTTATCCGTTGCGTATATGGTTCTCTGGAAACATATTGGCAGATAACGGATGAAACCTTTGCTATGCGTGATGTACGCTTGCTGGCACCCTGCGTACCGAAGCAGATTATCTGCGTCAGCTTTAATTACCAGAAGCATGCCGCTGAATTTGGTGTAGAAATTCCGCGTGAGCCGAGTATTTTTTCCAAGGCTGCACATACTGTTATCGGTACCGGCGCTAATATCGTCTGGCCGAAGCAGGTGCAGGAGCTGGCCTTTGGCGCAGAGCTGGGCATTGTTGTTAAAAAGAGGATGAAGAATGTTAAGGCAGAGGATGTGCCTAAATATATTTTGGGTTATACCTGTGCTAATGATGTTACAGCCCGCGATTTGCAGCGCAAGGAGCGCCAGTGGCTGCGCTGTAAATCCTTTGACACCTTCTGTCCCTTGGGACCGTGGCTGGAAACGGAGCTGGATCCCAGCGATTTATCCATCCGCTCTTATGTCAACGGTGTGCTTAAGCAGGATGCGCGCACGAGCAATATGATTTATAATCCTTATGAAATCTTGAGCTACATCTCTCAGAGCTTTACATTGGATGCCGGTGATCTGATTTTGACAGGTACTCCGGTTGGTGCCGGGCTCTTAAATGAGGGTGATGAAATCACCGTTGAAATCGAGGGTATTGGCAAGATTTCCAATAGAGTAGTTATGGAATAAGATTTTACAAGACGTGTGTTGCTGCACGTCTTGTATTTTTTTCCTGATTGTGTTATATTTTGACTGATAAGTCAGTGATATATATTGTAATACCGGACTGATACTGCTGCTTGGGAGAGAGCAGCTAAAGGAGGTTCTTTTTTTATGCTTCAGAATATGACGGAAGGCGCACCATTAAAGCTGATTATTCCCTTTATGGTACCGCTTCTGATAGGCAATGTTTTTCAGCAGCTATATAATATTGCCGATATTATTATTGTCGGGCGGACGATTGGCGTTAATGCTTTGGCTGCCGTGGGCGCGGTGTCGCCGCTGTTCATGCTGACGATGGTGCTGACGATTGGTCTCAGCAACGGCTTTACCGTTGTCACGGGACAGCGTTACGGTGCGCAGGATATGCAGGGAATGCGCCGCAGTATTGCTACCTGCGTTGTATTGAGCTTGTTTTTCGTTCTGCTCATTATGGGAATTATGCATTTGGTTATCGACCCGATGCTGGTGATGATGAATATTCCGCCGGAGCTGATGGAGGATGCTTATGCCTATGTAATGATTATTGTCGACGGATTGCTGGCAATGATGGCGTATAATCTTTTATCAGGTATTATGCGCTCCCTGGGTGACAGCAAAACGCCGCTGTACTTTCTCATTATTTCTTCGATAGTGAATATTATTCTGGCGCTCGTTTTCATCATCTGCTTCGGCTGGGGCGTGCCGGGCAGCGCCTTTGCTTTGGTTATTGCGCAGGCCTTTTCGGCGGTGCTGTGCGTTATTTATATTTACAAGCGCTTTCCGCAGTTGCATATTCATCGCAGCGACTTTCAATTGGACTGGCCGGAGCTGTGGGCGCATCTGCGTATGGGCCTGCCGATGGCGGTGCAGTTCTCCGTTTTGGGACTTGGTATTATTATCCTGCAGTCAGTTTGCAACAAGTTCGGCAGTGATCAGATTGCCGGCTTTACTACGGCAATGCGCGTGGAGCAGCTGGCGCTGCAGCCGATGATTTCCTTCGGTATTGCTATGGCGGTGTTTACGGCGCAGAATTTCGGTGCTCGCCGCTTTGACCGCATCCGTGATGCGGTTCGCCGCTGCTCGCTGCTGACGCTGGCCTTCAGCTTGTTTGCCGCAGTTGTGGTCTTTGCTTTCGGCGAAGAGGTAATCGGAATCTTCCTGGATAATCCGTCACCGACGGTTATGCAGGCAGCACATCTTTACATTATGTATACTGTGCCTGTTTACTTCTTCCTCAGTCAGATTTTTATTTACCGTAACGCCTGCCAGGGCATGGGTGTCAGCATGATTCCTATGCTTTCGGGTGTGGTTGAACTGATAATGCGTTCTATCGCGGCGATATATCTCAGTGTGCCCTTTGGCTATGAGGGCATCTGTATGGCGGAGCCGATTGCATGGATCAGTTGTGCTGTTTTCGTTTTTGCAGCCTACCATTATTTTGTGCGTCTGCTGGAAAAGAAATATACACCTGTTAACTGAATACTGAGCAGAAAGAGTCAATTTTTAGAAAATTAAGCTCGACAAAAAATCTTTGGCAAGTTACAATTAAAGTGCAGAGAATACATTTAAGGATGGTGAATGCTATGAAAAAAATCTTGCTGCTTCTGTCGATGCTGATGTTTATTTTTACTGCTACCGTATCGGCGGCGAGTGCTGTTTTCTTAAAGAACCAATGGTATGAACCCAGCGAAGGAACAGCAGAGTACGTCAGAGTATTTACAACGGATAATCCCGATTATTATCGTTATATCAACGACAGATTTGCCTTTGCGATTAATCTCCCGGCAAACTTCAATCAGGCCTTCGAGAGCACTAACGGCGATGGCTGTGTTTTTAAGGATGAATACGGTTCCAGCTTTACTGTCAGCGGCGGTCATAATATGGGCATGACGCTTGCCGATGAATATGATATGGATGTCCAAAATCATCCGTCTGCTGCCTATAAGGCTAAGGGTGATGACTGGTATGTTATTTCCTATCTGGAAAATGACAGGATTTATTACAAAAAGTGCTTTATCAACGGGGAATATTGGAATACCTGGTATTTTGATTATCCTTCCTGGCTGGCAGACAGCTATAATAATAAATGTGCTGCTATCGAGCCGACTTTTACACCCGGTTGGAAATCCGGCAGAGCTCTTTACTGATAAGCTGAACGCGTAGCGAAAGTTACGCGTTTTTTCTTTATTTATCACGCTGTGTGTGATAAAATTAATATATTATGGGTTAGTATGTACTGCACCTGCTGACCACCGTTAAATGATAGGAGGCGGAGCTGTGACAGCAGAGCAAAATAATATATATGGAACACTTTATTTATGCGCTACGCCTATCGGTAATCTTGAGGATATGACACCGCGCGCTTTGCGGATGCTGCAGGAAGCAGATTTGATTGCGGCGGAGGACACACGTCACACGCTGCAGCTTTTAAATCACTTCAACATCAGAGGACGCCTGGTGCGTTATGATGAGCACAGTAAGGATAAGCAGGGCGAATATCTTTTAGGCCAGCTGCTGGAGGGAAAAAATGTTGCTCTTGTAAGCGACGCAGGCTTTCCGGGAATTGCTGATCCCGGTGAAGCTTTGGCGCATGATGCGATTGCTCATGGTATCAGAGTGGTGCCTGTACCAGGTGCCAACGCTGCTTTATGTGCTTTGATTGCCAGCGGTCTGCCGACGTATCCGTTTTTCTTCGGCGGTTTTTTACCAAAGAGTAAGCGTAACAGACGCGAGCAGCTGGAGCAATGGGAGCATATTCCTGCGACGATTATTCTTTACGAAGCACCGCACAGGATTGTGGAAGTTCTGAAGGATATCCTGAATGCCTGGGGCGACCGTCCTTTGGCGGCAGCACGCGAGCTGACGAAGCTGCATGAGGAATTCTACCGTGGTACGGTAAGCGGCTGTCTGAAATGGTTGGAGGCCAATTCGCCGCGCGGAGAGTTCTGCCTGGTGCTCGGTGCCGGCGACGGTGCTTTCGCCGCAGCCGAGGAGGAGCTTGAACCTCTTGACGAGGTGCGCAAGCTGATGGCTGATGGCGTAGATAAAAAGGCTGCCTTGGCGCAGGTAGCTAAAAAACGTAAAATCCCCAAACGGGAGCTATATAATCAACTAATTTCTGAAGGAGATGGGTCTGACAATGACTAAACCGAGTTATTATATTACAACACCAATTTATTATCCGAGTGACAATCTGCATATAGGCCATGCCTATTGCACAACTATCGCTGACAGCCTGGCACGCTTCCATCGTCTGAAGGGTGAAGATGTATTCTTCCTGACCGGCAGTGACGAGCACGGTCTGAAAATCCAACGTAAGGCTAAGGAAAAAGGCGTAACCCCGATTCAGTATGTAGATGCAATTATTGCTAATTTCAAGCTGCTGTGGAAAGAGCTGAATATCTCCAACAATGACTTTATCCGCACCAGCCAGGAGCGTCATCATAAGGTTGTTCAGGACGCACTGCAAAAAATTTATGAGCAGGGCGATATCTATAAGAAAAATTACAAGGGCCTGTACTGCGTACCCTGCGAATCCTACTGGCTGGAGCGTCAGCTGGATGAAAACCACTGCTGCCCCGACTGCCATCGTCCGGTAGAGGAGATGGAAGAGGAAAGCTACTTCTTTAAAATGAGCAAATACCAGGATTGGTGGCTGCAATTCATCGAAGAGCATCCGGACTTTATCCAACCGGCAAGCCGCCGCAACGAGATGATTAATTTCGTTAAGCAAGGTCTGGAGGATTTGTGCATTACCCGTACCACCTTTGACTGGGGTATTCCTGTTCCGTTTGACAAAAAACATGTTGTTTATGTATGGTTCGATGCTCTGCTGAACTATCTGACCGGCATTAAATACGGCACCGATGATGCCTTCTTCCACAAATACTGGCCGGCAAGCCTGCATCTGGTAGGCAAGGAAATCGTGCGCTTCCACACCATTATCTGGCCAATTATGCTGCATGCTATGGGTCTGGAAATGCCGCAAGAGGTTTACGGTCATGGCTGGCTCGTAGTTGACGGCGACAAAATGTCCAAATCCAAGGGCAACGTTATCGATCCGTTGGGTCTGATTGATGAGTTCGGCGCTGATGCTATCCGCTACTTCCTGCTGCGCGAAATCAACCTGGGCAGCGACGGCAACTTCTCCCGTGATGCACTGATTACCCGTGTAAATGCAGATTTGGCCAACGACCTGGGCAACCTGCTGCACAGAACCGTCAGCATGATTGAAAAATATCATGGCGGAATTGTTGCCGATACAGGTGCCAGCGAACCGATTGATGATGAGCTGAAGGCTCTCGTTAAAGAAACCGTAGCTAACTATGTTAAGGCTATGGACAACATGGAAATCAACACTGCAATTAAAGGCGTATGGGCTTTAATCAGCCGCGCCAACAAATATATCGACGAAACCGCTCCGTGGATTCTGGCTAAGGACGAAACTAAGGCTGATCGTCTGAAGACTGTTATGTATAACCTGGCTGAAACCCTGCGTATCGTAGCTATTTTAATCAGCCCGTACATCCCGACCACCAGCCCGAAAATTTACACCCAGCTTGGCCTGACTGTGCCTGAGCAGTTCCTGCTGGCTGACGCTGAATGGGGCGGCCTGGCAAACGGCACTAAGGTTTGCAAGGGCGAGCCTCTGTATCCGCGTATCGAGGTTACTGAAGACGGCGCAACCATCATCGGCGGCAAACGCTATGAGCATAAGGCTGCAGCTCCCGCGCCTGCTCCGGCAGAAGAAGCAAAGCCTGCTATGGAGCCGATTAAACCGGAAATAGATTTCCCTGACTTCGAGAAGATTGACCTGCGCGTAGGCAAGGTTCTGGAAGCAGAAAAGGTTAAGAAATCCAAAAAGCTGCTCAAGCTGCAGGTAGAAATCGGTGATGAGGTACGCACTATTGTCAGCGGTATTTCCCAATACTATGAGCCTGAACAGATGGTAGGCAAAAACGTTGTTGTTGTAGCAAACCTGGCACCTGCTAAGCTGATGGGTATCGAATCCTTCGGCATGCTGCTGTGTGCTTCCGACGGACAAGGCAATCTGGCTCTTGTTGACCCGCAAAATCTTGCTTCCGGCAGTCGTGTAAAATAAAAAAGTGCTTGACGCACTCTGAGATTTAGAGCAGTCACTCTGATACGTTTTAGCGGATTAGGAGTGCCTGCTCTTCGTCTATTAACATATTGTCTTTTGTTTTGGAAGGGGGACTTATCAGTGTCCGAAAAGCTTTTTTCGCGCTTGTTCTGGCGACCGTATATTTTTATAGGCATCAGTATGATTTTAGTGCTGCTCAGCAGCATGGTGCCCTATATCCTGCCGCATGCATGGCTGGGAGAGCATTATCCCGGTTATGACTTCTACATGTTCAAGGGTATGGCCTGGACGCTGAAGCTGGCGCTGCTGATTTATTTATATGGCATTGTCTGCATCTTTACGAAGAATTATTTCCCTAAGCTGAGCAACCTTTGTACCGAAGAGGTGCGTGCGGTGATTACCGGCTACAAGAGCAGCTGGAGCCGCGGCAAGCAGCTGTGTCCTGTTTTTACCTATAAAGTCGGTGATAAGGAATACAGCGAGGCCTTGAATGAAGCCAAGGGAACCAAGGAAAAGAGCGGCGATGTGTTGGAGCGTGGTTTTACGCTGAAGCTGCCGCGTAAAATTATTTATAATCCGCAAAATCCCAAAGAATTTTACCTGCCGGGCTGCGAATATTATTCGCGTAAGGCGGCGGTTTTCCGTTATATTTTGTTCAGCATGCTGCTTTTTTTGCAGCTGTATCTGAACTTTTTTGTGAATGTGAGGTAAATTATGAGCAGAACTGGTTTGTGGGATTCGCATGCCCATTTAGATGACGAAGCGTTTAATGAGGACAGAGAGCAGCTGATTGCACAGCTGGAGCAGGATATGGACGGTATCGTCAATCCCAGCTGTGATGCTGCCAGCAGTGCTGTTGCGGTGGAGCTGGCGGAAAAGTATCCGTTTATTTATGCGGCGGTTGGCTGGCACCCCGAGAATTTAAAGGGCATTCCTGCTGATTATCTGCAGCAGCTGGCAGAGTGGGCGCAGCACCCGAAGGTAGTGGCAATAGGTGAAATCGGTCTGGATTATTACTGGAAGGAAAACGAACCTAAGGAGGTACAGAAGCGTATTTTCTTAGAGCAGATTGATCTGGCTAAGCAGTTTGATTTGCCGGTGATTATTCATGACAGGGATGCGCACGGCGATATGCTGGAGCTGTTCCAGAAGGAAGTGCATGGCGTACAGGCAGTGTTCCACTGCTTTAGCGGCTCGCTGGAGATGGCGAAGGAGCTGGCTAAGCGTGGCTATTACTTTGGCTTCGGCGGTACGTCTACCTATAAGAATGCGCAGAAAGTGCGTGAGGTTATGCAGTATATTCCTAAAGAGCTGCTGCTGTTTGAAACCGACAGCCCTTATCTTACACCGGTACCGTTCCGCGGCAAGCGCAATAATCCCGGCTATACGGAATATACAGCGCGTAATGCGGCGCAGGTGCTGGGAATGGAGTTTGAGGAGCTGGCGGCAATTGCCACGGCGAATACCAAAAGATTATTCAAAAAGATAAAATAAAAGTACTCGGTAGATTGTATAATGAATTTGCACACCTAAAGATAATCAAGAATCTATATCATTTCCCAATTTAAAAGTACTCATGAAAATAAATTATTCACAAATCAGAGTTTTTATGATAGAATCATCTTAAGAATAGTTTAATTAAAGTTACTTGAATTATAAAATATTTTAAGCAGGTGATTTTGTGGGAAAAGGATTGGTGGTTTCGTCATTAGCTTTGGCAGCAGGTTTTCTATTGCCTGTATATGCTGGTGCAACTCAACTAGATACACAACAACAGATAATTGCTCAGAAAGAGCAGGAGCAAGCTTCCAAACGCGCTGAACAGGATTTGCAGCATCGCGTTAGTCAGTCTATGGCTAAATCGCAGCAGCAAAGCAGCCGTTTGGAGGCTTTTGTTTTACCTGAGGAAGAGAACAGTTTTAGAATTAAACGTTTCGTGCTTTATGCACCGAAATATGGCTATAAATTTACTTGGATAGATGAATATCTGGCACAGTTTAATGGTCAGAGAATCGGCGTGAACGGCATCAATGAATTGCTGAAACGAATCAACCAGGAAATCATCAACCGCGGATATGTAACAACGCGAGCTTATGTTGGGGAACAGGATTTATCAAAAGGTAAATTTGTCTTTTCATTAGTTCCTGGTATTGTGGGGGATATTAAGTTCAGAAATGAAAATACCTGGGGAACTTGGCATAATGCAGTTTGCATGAAGCGAGGTTCGATACTTAATATACGTGATATAGAACAGACCATAGATAATTTCAACAATGTGCCTTCGCAGAGTGCAGATATCAAGATTGAGCCGGGCAGTAATGAAGGTGAAAGCAATCTCGTTATAGATATTAAGCGCACAAAGCCCTGGACTTTAATGACTTCAGTAGATAACAGCGGCACTAAGACAACAGGCAGGGCACAGATGAGCGCAACATTGCAGCTGCTGCAGCCTTTTTCAGCGAATGATGTATTTTACGCAAGCTGGAATGAAGATGCTACGCAATCAGGAGAACGTAAGGGAACAAGGGCGAACAGTTTGTACTACAGTGTCCCGTTCGGTAAAGAGCGATTTACTTTTAGCCATAGCAAGAATGATTACCACCAGACTGTTGAATATGCAGTAAATCCTTTTATTTCCAGCGGTAAATTTACAAGTGACAGCATTAGCTGGAATCATTTGCTGCAGCGTGACCAAAAGAGTAAAACTGATTTTGAGCTTGGCCTTGTACATAAAACTCGTAACAGCTATATAGACGGCACGGAAATAGAGGTGCAACGCCAAAAGACAACAGCAATGCAGGTCGGTGTCAATCACAGGCAGTATCTTGGTGCAAGCGTATTAGATGCCTCGCTGAAATGGCAGAAGGGCTTGCCGTGGTATGCAGATGCAGGACCTACTGACGGTATGACGGATGAAGCAACAACGCAGTACAATATGTATCTGCTCAGCGCTAATTATACTGCTCCGGTGCCTTTTGGAAATGGGTATGATGCGCAGTATAATGTTTCCGTGCGTGGGCAAAAAGCAGATCAGAGAATATATGGCAGTGAATTCTTTTCTATAGGAGGCTGGTACAGTGTACGTGGCTTTGATGGAGAGCAGACACTTTCAGCAGAAGATGGCATTGTAGTACGCAATGAGTTGCGTTTTCCGATAGATGATTTACCGCATCAGCTATATTTGGCATTGGATTATGGCAAGATATCAGGACCATCTACCGAATATTTATTAGGGACGGAATTAGTAGGCAGTGCAATCGGTATGCGAGGAAGAGTAGGGGCTTTCAGCTATGATGTATTTGTTGGTTATCCGGTCAAGAAGCCGGAAGGATTTAAGACTGCCAGCAGAACGTATGGCCTGATGCTTACAGCACAGATTTAAAGATATTGGTATAAGCCTTAGGATGGAGGGCTATTATGGGGAATTTGGGTAAGAACAGAAAGAAATTTTTGGCTTTGGCTATTGCTTTATCATTGCAGATGCAGGCAGTTATGCCTTGCTATGCAGCAGTTACTGCGGAAGCAGGTGGAGCGAATGTAAACGGTAATATAATCAATATAGTGAAACCGGACAGTAATGGCTTATCACACAATAAATTTACTGATTTCAATGTGGCTGGCAATGGTATTGTATTCAACAACCATACAGAAAGCGCGCAGTATAATTCCCAATTAGCAGGAGCGTTGAATGCCAACGCTAATTTGCAGGGAAATGCAGCAAAGCTGATTCTTACTGAAGTAACAGGTACAGGCAAAACGAATCTGAATGGTATGCTGGAGATTGCAGGTACAAAAGCTGATTTAGTAATTGCCAATCCCAACGGCATTGTCGGCAAGGGCTTTGGTTTTATCAATGTAGGCAGAGCTACGCTTACTACAGGTGTGCCTGATTGGGGTGCTGACGGTAAGTTAAATGGCTTTTCTGTTGCAAAAGGTACTATAGATATCCAGAATGCTGGCTTAACAGAAGACCAACGCACAGATTACAGACCTGATAAATTAGATATTATGGCCCGTGCGATAAAAATTAATGATGAGCTTTGGGCAAATGAGGCGATAAATGTTGTCGCAGGCAGCAATGAGGTAAAATACAATACAGATGGCTCGTTAGAAGTGCAGAAAACAACTGCGACTGCGGAAAAGCCACAGGTGGCACTTGATGTGGCTGCATTGGGTGGTATGTATGCCGGTAGGATTATGCTTGTAGGTACGGAAAAAGGACTGGGCATGAATATTGGCGGCAACCTGAAAGCGCAGGAGAATTTAAGCATTACCAATGACGGCAAGATTGTCTTTACTAAAAACGCTGGTAGCAATAATACTGCGGACGGATTATCGAATAAGGATTACACATCTCTTACCTCCGATGGCACAGTGATGGTCAGCAGTACGGAGGACATTGAAAACAGTGGTGTTATAACGGCACAAAAGGATATGACGCTGACTGTTGGCGGCAAGCTGACCAATAGTGGTACCTTGGAAGCAGGCGCAGCGTACACTGCAGAAGAGGAAGAGGAGAATCCTAAATTTTTGCAGGAGGCTGCAGCATTAAGGATTACTGCGGACGAAATTACAAACAGTGGCAATATTAATGCGTCCAAGATATTGGATGTAACCAGTACTAAAGCTATAAACAATGACGGATATATGCATAGCAATGGCGAAGCAAGTATTTCTGCTGGTGGTATTCTTAGTGGCAGTGGTTCTGTCGGCGCAAAAAGCAGCGTAAATGTTACAGCAGATAAGATTAGCTTAAACAAGAAGAATATTTATACTATCGGTGCAGATGGCAAAATTAATAATACTACCGGTGTAAGCATTACAGAGATTAATCCTGATAAACCGGTAATACCTGAGACGCCGGATCCTGAAACCCCGCGTGAGGCAGAAGAGTTTAAAGCGCCTGCCTTGCCTGATATAGCGCAAGCTTCTGGTGTTGCGGCTACGATGAAAAAAGATAAGATAAGTGACGATGATTTAGATTTAGTGGCAGATGCTAATGCCAATGGTAAATATAAACCAATTATTGACAAGGCTGCTAATGGCGTTGATTTGGTGCAGATTGCGGAAGTGAACAGCAACGGTGTTTCCCGTAATTTGTACAGTGACTTCAACATTAAATCCACAGGCCTGATTTTGAATAACGCAACCAAGTACACTAAAACTGAGCTTGGTGGTTACATTGATCGCAATATGTTCCTTGCAGGTAAAGGGGCACGTGTAATCTTAAACGAGGTTACCAGCAGCAATGCAAGCACGCTTAACGGATACCTGGAAGTTGCAGGCAACAAAGCAAGTGTTGTTATTGCTAATGTCAATGGTATAAGTGTTAACGGACTTGGGTTTATCAACACAGATAATGTGGTTCTATCTACAGGTGCGGTGACAAACTGGGCAGATGGCAGCTTTAAATTCAGTGACAACAAGGGGGATATGATTATAGCCGGTGATGGCCTGAATGCGCGCAATCCTAAACAGCTGGATGTTTTTACAAACAATCTACAGGCAGACAAGAGTGAATTGTATGCAAATGAATTGCATATCAGTGCAGATGGATTGCTGCAGAACACCGGTAAGATTGCTGCAACAGAAAATATGCAGCTTAATGCTGCTGGACTGAAAAACAGCAATTCAGGCTATATAGAAGCGCAGAAAAACCTGACTGCTACAGTAAGTGGTGATGTGGAGCAGGATAAGGCAACGCTCAAGGTAGGGAACAATTTACAACTTAGGGCAAACGCCTTGAAAAATACCAACAACAGTCTGCTTTCTGCCGGAAATGATGCAGATATCAATATTACAACAGCAATAGACAATGCTAAATCTATTATTTTAGCAGGACAAAATTTAGACGTGAGGGCAGCTGATTTTATAAATCAGGATACTGCCCTGGTTAACTATGGGCAAAATGGTACGCTTGCTGTTGCTAATAAATTTGCTAATGACGGTGCAACAATCAGTGCTGATGCCAGCAGCGCACTGACAAAAATAACTGCAACAGATTTCAGCAATACTAATAAAGGCGTGTTTATCAGCAAGGGTAGCCTGCAATTAGAAGCAAGCAATACGTTGAATAATAATTATGCCAATATTTATGTTTCCGGTGATGGTGAAATAAAAGCAGGCATGCTGCTGAACAGTAATCTGGCTAATTTACATACCGGCGGGGATGCGAAAATAACTGCTGACACAATGCGCAGCAGTAAAGCAAGCGTTGACGTACAAGGCAATCTGGAAGCAGATTTAGGCAGTCTTACGAATCAGGACAGTGCATATTTTGGTGTCGGTAAAAATGCTGTTATAAACACTTCAAACGATTTCACAAATAAAGACCTTGGTAATATCTTTGTCACTAAGAATCTGACAATCAACAGCATTGGTGATTTCCTGAACGAAGATGGTTTGGTTGCTGTTGGCGGCAGTGGCACAATTTCTGCCACCAATATTACAAATCAGAACAAAGCAGGCGTAAAGCAAGGCTCTTTAATTAATGCTGTAGGCGATTTGTCTTTGACTGCGGAAGATACTGTGCTTAACCGTTCCTCTGATATAGAAAGTGAAGGCAATATCAGCATTAAGGCGAAGAATCTTGTCAACAAGAAAGAGATTTTTGAGACAAGCTTTAAAGAAAGCCATGAGGATATTTCCTACAAGATTCCGCATTTGAACGCACCTAATTATTATGATGCAGTGCGCAAATTTGACAGGCAGATTCTGACTGCGCAGATTGACAAAGAGACTGCGGATGCAAATATCATTGCCAGCGGTAATATCAATATTAACTTGGATAATGATTTGACAAATCATTACAGCAAGATTAAAGCAGGCAAAAATTTAACTGTCAATGCTGGCGGTACGATAGAAAATGTGGGTTATCAGGGAACGATACATTACTATGACCGTGGCAATGACTATCATTACTGGAAGTATAAAAAGCACAGAAGAATGCATATCAGATGCCGTTGGGTTTATGGTACTACTGTGATTCCTTATTATGACCATACGATGCGTGATGAGGAGGGCACTGACAGTGAGCGCTTAAGCCTTTTGAGCGGTGTTGGTGGCGTAAAAATTGAAGCCAAAGAAATAGTAAATAAAACACATCAGGCAAAGGGAAAAGTAGGCGATTTGCCTGAAAGTGATGATTATTTCAAGACGGATGCAGAAAATCATATTACGGATGAAAAGCTTTATAAGGAAAAGCAGGATGTATCTACCAGCGTAGAAGGAAAGGCTGATGATAAGGCTGCAGCAGGCAAGGATAACCAAACAGGCGATAAAATGATGGATATTTCCAGCCTGCATATCAACAGCAAAATCTTTAAGCTGACGGATGATGTAACGGCGAAATATCTCATTGAGACGAACAAAAAATTTGCTGATTATCACGAGTTCCTTTCCAGTGACTACCTTTTGGAGCGTGTAAAGGCAGATCCGGAAAAGGTTGGCAAACGACTTGGCGATGGTTATTTTGAACAGCAATTTGTTTTGCAGCAGATTGGTACGCTGACTGGCAAGAAATATCTTGGCGATTACGGCAGCGATATGGAGCAGTTTGCTGCTTTGATGAACGCAGGCGCAGTGATTGCAGAGGAGATGAACCTTAAAGTGGGTGTTGCCTTGACTGCGGAGCAGATGGCAAGCCTGACCACAGATATTGTCTGGCTCGTGGAAGAAGTAGTAAACGGACAAAAGGTTCTTGTACCGGAGGTGTTCCTGGCACAGGTGCGCAGCGAAGATTTGCGTCCTGACGGTGCGCTCATCGTAGGCGGTGAGGTAGAGCTGTACTCCAAGCAGGATATCAAGAACATGGGTAACATCAAAAGCGATGGTACTGTAGCTTTGCGTGCAGAAAATGTGAGCAACAAAGGTGATATTGCTAGTGAAAATTTAACTGTTAAAGCAGAGAAAAATATCACCAACAGTGGCACCATGCGTGCAAAAGCGGATGCATTGCTGCAAGCGGAGAATATTACCAACGAAGCAGCAACGAGCGAAACACAATATAGAGAGCTGAACCAGAAAAAGCTTGAAGCAACTGGTTCTATTAGTGCTGGGCAGAATCTGACGCTGGAGGCAGGTAACAGCATCACTAACAAAGGAGCAAATCTGACTGCAGGCAAGGATTTAAGCTTAAACGCTGAGAGTATTGATATTGTTACTGTTGCCAAAGAAAAGCACGTTGCGGTAGCATATGGCAGTTCTTCAGCAGAAATCCATGACGTGCAGCACCAGCAAAGTGCGCTGAGCGGCGAGAACATCCGCCTGAATGCTAAAAAGGACATCAGCATTGCTGGTGGTGTTTTGAGTGCGAAAAATGATGTGGACTTGAATGCTAAAGGCGATGTGAACCTGACTGCTGTGAAAGATTTATACAGTGAGGAAAGCGAAGTAGGCAAGCGTGGCAGCAGCTATTACAACCATAATAAGCAGGTGGATGAGGCTGTAAAAGGTACAACTATTGCGGCGAAGAACGATATCAGCATTGCAAGTGGCAAAGATATAAATATAAAAGGCAGCAATGTAGCCAGTGAAGCAGGAAAAGCAGACCTGATTGCCGAAAATAATGTAAATATCGCTAATGAAACAGAATACCATGAGCGCCTGCACGAAGAGCACAACAAGGTCAGTGGACTGCTTTCGTCCAAAACAACGGATATTTATGATTACAGTAGGCAGAATACTGTTGTCAACAGCAATGTTTCTGCCGGAGAGCTTGCGATTAGCAGCAAAAAAGATACGAATATTACAGGCAGCAATGTAGTTGCAGATAATGATGTAAGCGTAAAAACCGGCGGCAATCTGAATATCGGCAGTGCGGAGCAGACAAGTGAAAGCGAATACATTAAATCTGTAAAGAAGAGCGGTGTTTTCGCTGGCGGTGGCTTAGGCTTTACCATTGGCAAGGAAAAGCAGAAGGACCAGTACGCTAATCAGAACGTTGAACAGGTGGGAAGCACAGTTGGTAGCGTTAAAGGCAGTGTGAACATGGATGCTGATAAGGCTGCTAACGTTAAAGGCAGTACTGTTGTTGCGGGTAAGGATATAAATATAACTGGTGAAAATGTCAGCATTGAAAATAGCAACAGCATTTATAATGCGCAGGAGAAGCATGAGTTTAAAAGAACAGGACTGAGTGTTTCTGTTGGCGGCGGTTATGTAGATGTTGTAAATAACGCAGCGAACAGCGTAACACATGCAACAGAGGTTGAAGATAAACGCCTTGGTGCTTTAGTTGCTGTAAAAGGATACAAGGATGCTGATAAAGCTATCAAAAATATTAAAAGCAATGGCGGTGGCAAGGTAAACGAAAACTTGTCTATTAATGTCAGCCTTGGCACAACGAAGAGCAGGAGCGAAAGCAATAGCACAACAACAGTAGCTAACGCCAGTGAAGTAAAGGCTGGTGGAGATGTTAATGTTACTTCTACGAAGAAAGATATTAATATCATTGGCAGCAATGTTGAAGGCAAGGATGTTACCTTAAACGCTAAAGAAAACCTTAATATAATTGCGTCTGAAAACACGAATAATACGGAGCAAAGCAGCAAATCCAGCAGTGCAAGTGTTGGCGCAAGCCTGGAACTTGGCAAAGGCCCAAGCTACAGCATTTCTGGCAGTATGTCCAAGGGAGAAGTGTCTGCAAATGGCACAACTTACAATGAAAGCACTGTAACCGCCAATAAAGATTTGAGTTTTGCAAGTGGTAATGACACCAACATTAAAGGCGGTATGCTGAGTGGCGAAAAAGTTACCGGTAACGTAGGCGGAGACCTTAATATTGAAAGCAAGCAGGATAGTAACAGCTATAAGGAAACCAATAAATCAGTTGGCGTAAGCATTGGCCTTGGCAGCAATAAAGCCGTCAGCGGCAGTGCAAGCATAGGCAAGATTGACAGCAATTATAAGAGCGTTACTGACCAAAGTGGCATTTACGCAGGCACAGAAGGCTTTGATATTAACGTAGGTGAAAACACCGACCTTAAAGGTGGTATTATCTCCAGTGAAGCCGAAAAAGACAAAAATAAAATCTCCACAGGTACACTGACTTTTGAGGATATCCAAAACAAAGCGGATTATAAATCAGGTGGAGCTGGGGTCAAAGTAAACAAAAACAATGATGCAGAATACAATGAAAAAGGTATAACACCTGACATTGGCATGCCTGCAAGTGGAGAGGCTGAAAGCACAACGAAAGCTGCTATCAGCGAAGGTACTATTGAAATCCGTGATAAAGAGAACCAGAAGCAGGATATTGAAAAGCTGAATCGTGATCCGAATAACAGCTTGAACAAGCTGGGAGAGATTTTTGACAAAACAAAAATTGAAGAACGTCAGGAATTAGCAAATTTGTTTGGCGAATTGGCGTATAATGAGATTCACTACATGGATGGCAGTGATGAACAGAAAGCACTTTACCATGCTGTTGTTGGCGGGATTATGAGTAAGCTTACTGGTGGTGATTTTCTTGCGGGAGCAAGTGCTGCTGGAATAAACAAGCTGGTTATTGAAGAAATAGTTAAGGTTGCAGATGGTGATCCTGATAAGGCGCAATGGGTAAGTGCAGTGTTAGGAGCAGTGATTAGTGGCTTAGTGTCTGGTAATACGCAAGCTGGGGCGAGTATTGCTGCGAGTGGGACTAAGAATAACTATTGGCATGATTTTATGGAAAATATGATAAATAAAATCGATGTGGATGAATTAGAAGAAAATAAGGCTTATGCAATCTTAATTAATGGTGCTTATGGACCTGGTGGGGTAACAGTTGGTTGCTATGTTGTAAAAGATCCTAATAATCCTAAAGACTTGATAATTTATGATACAACTGCTGTAAGCTTGCAACCATTAAATAAAGGTCGTGGTGTAGGATTTACTATGGTAGAAGTTGATTTTGGAAGTGGTGAGAATGCAGTTGATAAGATAGAGGGTTGGTCTGTATCTGGAAGTATAGATTTTGCAAGTATTCATGTTGGTGCTAGTTGGTCATCAAATGGCGAACAGATTTCGTCAGAAGCTGGACTGAGTTCAGAGTTTAAGGCTGCTATAGCTGCAGGATTAAGCAATACTATTAAAATAGGCAATAGAAGTGATAAAAACATTTGGATATCATATGACGAAGTAATAAGTGAATATTTACATGATAACCCTAATGGTAATTATTCTATAGTTTACAATGAGGATAAAACGAAGATGAAAGTAGTAAGAAAAAATAATGGATATTATGAAATGTTAACAAATATAGGAAATAAACCTGTATGGATACCGATAAAATCCAACAGCATACCATTTTAGATAATAAGGTGTAGTTGCTTTAACTTGCAAAAATATTATGCGAGGAGTTGTGAGATGATGAAAAATAATTTTAATCTAGGCATCACTATGGGTATTTTATTAGGTTTGTTCATATCAATGATTTGGGGTTATAATCTTATATGGGGAAAAACTTTTTTTGGAAAAGAAGTTCTTTCACAGTATGCGACTAATCAGAAAATAGCATTATATCAAACCTTTCAAGATATTCGTGATCCTGTAGGCGCAGAACATAAAAATGTAAGTTATTTTTCAAAGGATTTTGATGCGCATATGTATATTAAACGCATTTTGCTTATTACTGATATGTGTGCTGAAAATGTTTTTGATTATTACATTAAAGAGATTTCTCAAAAACATGAAGTAGACATTGACTATTCAAGAAGAATTATAAAATTCAATAAGACTTTAGATAGTAAGCATGAGTTTGAAGGGTATATCAGAATCGTACAATGTACTCCTGTTTTAGTAGAAATAACTATACGTAGGTAATCAAAATGAAAGCAATTAATTATTTTAATAAAAGAACCATATATTCAATGCTATGTTCATTAATGCTAGTGATATTTACCACTTTAACTATAATAAACTCTAGTATAGTAGAGCATTATACTAGAGAAAAAGAAAAATCTGAATTATATATTGAGTGGTACAAATTGATGATTGATGAACCTCATAAGATGCTTGATATTAAACAAGAGACTATTTCAGATTTTTCCATTAAAACTAAGTATATTTTCTATGCTTCTAAAGAGCAAGTTGTAGACAAGTACACAAAACTATTGAAAAATAATGACTGGATAAGCGAAAAAGATTTTAATGGTTATCGTTTCAAGAAAAATCAATTTGAGTTTTACATGTATTTTAACGGGAAAATATGCGAAATTCGTATAAGCAAAAATAAATTCACATAATTGCTTAATATATAGTTACTTATCCTTTGTTTTGCAGACCATTATTGGAAGTACAAGAAATACAGAAGAATGCATATCAGATGCCGTTGGGTTTATGGTACTACTGTGCTCCCTTATTATGACCATACGATGCGTGATGAGGAGGGCACTGACAGCGAGCGCTTAAGCCTTTTGAGCGGTGTTGGTGGCGTAAAAATTAATGCTGCTGATATTGTAAATAAAACACATCAGGCCAAGGGAAAAGTAGGCGATTTGCCTGAAAGCGATGCTTATTTCAAGACGGATGCAGACAAGCATCTTACGGACGAAAAGCTTTACAAGGAGAAGCAGGATGTATCTACTAGCGTAGAAGGAAAGGCTGATGATAAGGCTGCAGCAGGCAAGGATAACCAAACAGGCGATAAAATGATGGATATTTCCAGCCTGCATATCAACAGCAAAATCTTTAAGCTGACGGATGATGTAACGGCGAAATATCTCATTGAGACGAACAAAAAATTTGCTGATTATCACGAGTTCCTTTCCAGTGACTACCTTTTGGAGCGTGTAAAGGCAGATCCGGAAAAGGTTGGCAAACGACTTGGCGATGGTTATTTTGAACAGCAATTTGTTTTGCAGCAGATTGGTACGCTGACTGGCAAGAAATATCTTGGCGATTACGGCAGCGATATGGAGCAGTTTGCTGCTTTGATGAACGCAGGCGCAGTGATTGCAGAGGAGATGAACCTTAAAGTGGGTGTTGCCTTGACTGCGGAGCAGATGGCAAGCCTGACCACAGATATTGTCTGGCTCGTGGAAGAAGTAGTAAACGGACAAAAGGTTCTTGTACCGGAGGTGTTCCTGGCACAGGTGCGCAGCGAAGATTTGCGTCCTGACGGTGCGCTCATCGTAGGCGGTGAGGTAGAGCTGTACTCCAAGCAGGATATCAAGAACATGGGTATGGAGTATCTATTGAAAATGTATGAGGACTTGGTTTGTCGTTTAATGGAGAAAAGTATATTGAAAATATTAAAGACTATAGCTAAAAGAAAGACTTATGTAATAGTTGTATTGCTAATTGTATGTGTTATATTAGGCAATCAATTCATGAAAAGTGCTGATGAACAGGAACTAAGAAATGAGGCCATAAATATTATTTGTAAGTCTGGCTTTTCTACTGTAATTTACGATATGCATAGAGATTCACATTATTGGTATACAGTTCAAGTTCCGACCAGTCAGAGTTGTCGGCTAATAAATTATTACAATAGTTCTTTACAAAATAAGGGGTGGATAGAAGATAGAGGTTCATATGGCAAAGATAGTAAATTTTTTTTAAAAACTAAAAATAACGTAAAGGCATCCTTTGTATTAAAGATTGTGAAAAAGAGTGATGAGCAGACGTTGTGGAGAATTGATGTTAACTCGTGGAACTAATATAAAGTATACACACTGTTATACACTCTGTACTTATTATTGCTATGCCTGATGATAGGCTATATTGCAATAACCTTTTAATATAGCTGTTTAATACAATTATTCTTCAAAATTAGATTAGCTCAACTAAAGCGTAAGTAATGGACTAATATAAAAACTCAGAGAGGTCCTGTGATGTACAGGCCTCTCTTTTTTGTGCAGACGTGCGCAGCGTAAAGAATAAATTTGTACGGATAGCTGCTTTAAAGCTATATCTGCAGTGCTAAATATGTTAAAATATAATGATGTACTAAATTAGTTTAGCTTTGCCGGAGGGAGCAAATAATGAAAGATAAAATTAGCATGCCTTTAATAGAGGCGATGCTGCAATATAAAAGTGAGGACGTCTATCCTCTGCATACTCCCGGACATAAGGGAGGACGCGGCATGCAGCGCTTGCTGCGCCAGGAACTTGGTGCCAGCGTGCAGATGGATGTGTCGCTGATGAGCGAGCTGGACGATATCCATGAGCCGGAAACCTATATTAAAGAAGCGCAAGAGCTGGCAGCGCAAACCTACGGCAGTGATGTCTGCTTTTGGGCAGTCAACGGCACGAGCCAGGCAATTCATGCCATGCTGCTGACGGCGCTGAATCCGGGAGAAAAGCTGCTGTTGCCGCGTAATGCGCACCGCAGTGTTGCCGGCGGACTTGTTTTGGGTGGTATAGAGGCAGTTTATCTACAGCCGGAGTATCAGCCGGAATTCGGTATTCAGATGCAGGTTACTGTGCAGCAGATAGAGGCGGCGCTGGCGCAGGACAGCAAGATTAAAGCGGTGCTGCTGACAAGCCCCAATTATTACGGTGTGGCGGCAGATGTGCGGGCGATTGCCGATTGCTGCCATGCGCATAATGCAGTGCTGCTGGTGGATGAGGCGCATGGACCGCATTTGGGCTTCAGTGAGCTGTTGCCGCCATCCGCTCTGCAGTGCGGTGCTGATGCCTGTGCTCAGAGTACGCATAAAATTTTGGGTGCGATGACGCAGTGCAGTATGCTGCATGTGCAGGGAGCGTATCTTGATTTGCAGCGTGCGGCGGATGTGATGAGCATTTTGACGACGACAAGTCCCAACTATCTGCTGATGGCATCATTGGATGCTGCCAGAGCGCAGGTGCAGGTCTACGGCGAGGAGATGGCAGCGGCGGCTGTACAGGCTGCTGCCAAGCTGCGCAGCCTGTGTGCCGCCTATAGCGGCCTGCGTGTAATGGAGACGGCAGATTGCGGCGGACTGCAGCTGGACAGCACGAAGGTGACAGTGAATTTTGCAGCTTGGGGCTATACCGGCGTAGAGGTCGGTGAGCTTTTCCGTGAGGCAAGAGTTGCTGTTGAGCTTGTAGATGCCTATAATGTACTCTTTTTGGTGACCTATGCAGATGTTACTACGGATTATGACGAGGCGTTGGCAAGGATTGCCGCTGTACTGGATAAAATGCAGGCGCAAAAGCGTGCGCCGCTGCAGCTGGCAGCGGCAGCGAGGGTGCCGCAGACGCAGGCAGTTCTGCCCTTGCGCGACGTATTCTATCGTGCGAAAAAAGCGGTACCGTTGGCGCAGGCTGCAGGCAAAATCTGCGGCGAGCAGGTGAGCTTTTATCCGCCGGGAATACCGGTGCTGCTGCCAGGTGAGCTGGTAACGGAAGAGATTATTGCCTACTGCCGTGCGCAGAAGGAGCTTGGCTTGCCGGTAAGCGGACCTGCAGACAGCAGCTTGCAAACGATACGTGTTATTGCTGATTGAGGTAAATAAAATGCGAGGATTTTTTATTACATTTGAAGGAATAGACGGAGCGGGGAAAACTACCCAGCAGCATTTGGCAGCGCAGGCCTTGCGCGAGCAGGGCTATGATGTATTGGAAAGCCGCGAGCCCGGTGGTACTCAGCTGGCTGAAAAGGTGCGCGCTTTGGTGCTGGACCCGGAGCTGCCGCTGACAACAGCAACGCAGACGCTGCTGTATCTGGCAGCACGCAGCGAGCATGTCGACAAGCTGCTGCGTCCGGCGGTGGAAGCGGGCAAGATTATCATCTGTGACCGCTTCAATGATTCAACACTGGTTTATCAGGGACTGGCGCAGGGCAAAACTCCGGAGGAGATTGCGCAGCTGCGCCGGCTGGGCTCTTTTGCAACCGGTGGCCTGGAGCCTGATTTGACGCTTGTTTTCGATGCAGACCCGGAAAAATTGCTGGCGCGTCGGCAGCAGCGTGGTGTGCAGGACCGTTATGAACAGCAGGGGCTGGAATTTCAGCAGCGACTGCGTGCAGGCTTTCTGCAGCTGGCCGAGGCGGAGCCGCAGCGTCTGCAGGTGATTGATGCCTTAGGCAGTCAGCAGGAGGTTACTGCGAAGGTGCTGCAGGCCATCAGCAGAGTAATCAGCGGAGAGAAATAAAATGTGGGAGCATATTATCGGCCACACAGAACAGAAAAAATTTCTGCAGAACTATCTGCAGGCCAAGGAGCGTCCGCATGCGCTGCTTTTCAGCGGTGCAGCCGGCTTGGGTAAGCGCACGCTGGCTCTGGAATTTGCCAAGGCACTGCTGTGCTTTAAGCATAGCGGTACAGACGGCTGTGATGCCTGCAGGCTGATGAACCTGCAGGACGGTAATCTGAGCCATCCTGATTTTGTGCTGGTGCAGCACGAATGGGACGATAAAAAAGACCGTTTAAGAGATACGATTATTATCGACCAGATCAGGGAGCTGACGGCTAAAATGGCGCTGGCACCGGTGATGTCACCGACGCGTGTGTGCATTGTTGAGGATGCAGATACCATGGTTCCCGCCGCAGCCAATGCTTTTTTGAAGCTGTTGGAGGAGCCGCCGGCCGGCTGGGTGATTATTTTGCTGGCAGCCAATGTCAACAGGCTGTTGCCGACTATTATGTCGCGCGTGGTACAGCTGCGCTTTCAGGCAATCGAGCCGCAGCTGGTGGAACAGGCGCTGCAGGCAAGGCAGATAGAGCCTGCCAAGGCTGCAGTGTTGGCACGTATCAGTGAAGGCTCAATCGGCTTGGCGCTGAATTTAGCTGCAGCCAAGGGGCAGCTGGATGTATTTGAATGCCGTAAGCAGGCGGTAGCCTTTTTGGAGGCTTTGCCCTTGGCAATGCCGATGAATTATCTGGCTGGCCGCAGCTGGCTGGACAAAAAGCTGCAGCGTGAGCAGGCGCTGCTGCTTGTGCAGCTGTGGCAGCTGCTGTTGCGCGATTTAATGATGTGCAAATTGCAGCTTTATGATAGAATATATAATATAGATTTACTGGATGAGCTTAAAAGTCAGAGCAGCGGCTGGCAGCTGTCGGCGCTGAAGCAGGCTTTAGTGATTGTACAGGAAGCATATGACGCATTGGTGAGCAGTGTCGGTATGAAAACGGCATTGGAAACCATGGCGCTTAAAATAGATAAAATTTATAAGGAGTGATAATTTATGCCGACAGTAGTAGGCATTCGCTTTAAAAAAGCGTGCAAGATATATTATTTTGACCCGGCGGAAACAGGTGTAGCAAAGGGTGATTTTGCTATCGTAGAAACAGCTCGCGGTGTGGAATACGGCGAGGTTGTTATCGGACCGCGTGAGGTAGAAGACAAGCAGATTGTTTCCCCACTCAAGCCGGTTATGCGTAAAGCAACAGCCGATGATGACATGAAGCTGGCGGAAAACAAAATCCGTGAAAAGGAAGCGTTCAATATCTGCCTGCGCAAAATCAAAAATCATGGTCTGCCGATGCGTCTGATTGACGTAGAGTTTACCTTTGATGTGAATAAGATTATTTTCTACTTCACTGCTGACGGACGTATTGACTTCCGTGAGCTGGTTAAGGATTTGGCAGCTGTTTTCCGTACCCGTATCGAGCTGCGCCAGATTGGTGTGCGTGATGAGGCTAAGATGCTGGGCGGTATCGGCAGCTGCGGCCGTCCGCTGTGCTGTGCAACCTTTTTGGGCGACTTTGAGCCTGTATCTATCCGCATGGCCAAGGACCAGAGCTTGTCCTTGAATCCGACGAAGATTTCCGGCATTTGCGGTCGTCTGATGTGCTGTCTGAAGTATGAAAACCATATGTACTGCAAGCACGGCTGCAACGGCTGCGGTCGTCGCGAGCGTATTGAAATTCCCAAGATGGGCAGCAAGGTAGTGACTACTATGGGCGAAGGCAAGGTAGTAGGCATTAACCGCAAGGAGCGTACCGCTGCTGTACAGCTTTCTCCGGATAATACTATTCAGGTGGAGTGGGAAGAGCTTGTAGATGCTTCCCAGGCTGACAATGTCTGAGCTGGAAAACAGCCTGCGCTGTGATTATGTGCCGGGCTGCGGCTATAAAATCTGGCAGGATGCCAAAGAGTTCTGCTATACTACGGATGCTGTGTTTTTAGGCAACTTTCCGCATGTCGTGCGTCAGGCTAAGGTGCTGGAGCTGGGCTGCGGTACCGGTGCTATAAGTATGCTGCTGGAAAGCAGAGGCGCCGCGGAGGTGACGGCGCTGGACTGCAATCCGCAGGTAACAAAGCTGGTACGCCAAAGCGTTGCGGATAATTCCTTGCAGGATAAGTTTACTGTCATAGACGGTGATTTGCGCAATTACAAGCAGCTGCTGCAGCCGGAAAGCATGGATCTGGTGGCTGCCAATCCGCCCTACCGCAACAGTGGTAACGTGCGTCAGGTAGGCACTGCTGCCTGCCATGAGGTTACTTCGACGCTGGAGGATTTCTTCCGGGCGGCGGCCTTTGCTGTGCGCTATCGCGGACGCTTTGCTTTGGTGCAGCTGCCGGAGCGCTTTGCCGAAAGCATGCAGCTGGCGCTGAAATATGGCCTGCAGCCGAAGCGTTTGCAATGGGTGCATTCCAAAATTGATAAGCCTGCCTGGATTTTCCTGATGGAAATGCAGAAGGGCGGCAGCTACGGCTTGGATGTTTTGCCGCCGCTGATTATGTATAATCAGGATGGCAGTTATACGGAGCAGGTGAAAAAATTCTATGAGCCTGCTGTTAAATAATCTCAATGGACGGGAAAATGTTAGAATATAAGTAGTCTATATGCTAACAAATTATACATTTTAGATATGCGAAAATGCTGTAAATGTCACGGATTTGACGCTTCCTGCTGTTTTATGTTAAAATAATTATCGGATTAAGGAGGTTTTTATGATTAAGCATATATGCAGATTACATTTAAATTGTTTATTATCTGCCGTTATCCTTATGCTGATGGTACCCTTCCTGACCGGTTTTGATATTTCACAGCAGGTGACGATTCTTTATGATGGTCAGACCAAGGAAGTGCGTACTAATGCAGTGAAGCCTGGCAAAATTTTGCAGGAGGCCGGCATTGTCCTGGAGAAGGGCGATGGCTGGAAGCTGCAGAATACCAAAAGGGTACAGAACGGCAGTGTGATTGAGGTACTGCGCGGCAAGCCATTTACTGTTATCCGTGGCAATGAAACGGTAGAATACAAAAGCTGCAAGCCGACTGTAGGCGAGGCGCTGAAGGATTTGGGCATCTACTACAAAAAGGAACGTGTTTATCCGGATGTGCATGAGCCGTTTAAGGAAGGCATGCAGGTTTATATTTTGAATGCCGATGAGGAGCTGCAGTTCAGTGAAGCTAGTGTAGATATTCCGGTGAAGTATGAGGACGATTATAGTCTGAACTTCGGTACGGAAAAGATACATGTTGAAGGCAAGGCTGGTACAGCGAAGGTTGTTTCCAAAAAGGTGAAAAACGGTGATGGCAGTCATTCCGTACAGGAGCTGACGCGTCATGTGCTGATTGAGCCGGAAACAAAGGTTATCCGCAAGGGTATGGCGATGAGCGTCTATACTCCTGAGGGCTATAAGCGCTATACGAAAAAAATCAGTGCGCATGCCTCTGCTTATGTAGCAACAGGCAGCCGTACTTCTATCGGTCTTGTTCCGTATGAAGGCATTGTGGCTGTTGACCCGCGCTTTATTCCGTATTATACAAAAATGTATATCCCCGGTTATGGTATCGCTATGGCCGGTGATACCGGTGGCGATATGGTTCACCACAGAGTAGATTTGTTCTTTAATGATTATCATCGTGCTATCCAGTGGGGCAGACGCGATGTAGATATTTATATTTTAGCTGATTAAGGTGGAATTTATCTGATGCTTAAGGAAGTGCTCGTAGTAGAAGGAAAAATGGATACGGTGGCAATCGGTAAGGCGCTGGAGGCCGATACTATCGAAACCGGCGGCTTTACGCTGGCCCCCTATACTTTGCGCCAGATAGAGGCTGCGTATAAAAAACGCGGGATAATTATCCTGACCGATCCTGACGGTGCCGGTGAACGCATTCGTCGCTTCCTGACGGAACGCTTTCCGGAAGCAGGTCAGGCGTTTATTCCTAAGCGTCAGGCAACTGCCAATAATGACGTAGGCGTGGAGCAGGCGCAGCCGGAGGCGATTTTGGAAGCTTTGGCTAAGGTGCGTCACCATGAATATCGTCCGCAGCAGGAATTTACCATGCGTGATTTATTCCAAAATGATTTGAATGGCAGCGAAAGTGCTTCTATGCGCCGTGATGCGCTGGGTGCCGAGCTTGGTATAGGCTATGGCAATGCCAAACGCTTTTTGGAACGCCTGAATCATTATGGTGTGAGCCGTGAAGAATTTACGGCTGCTTTAGAAAAATTGGAGAGTGAAGAGTGAATAAACCGGTTATTGCTTCTCCCCAGGTAACGAATCATATTCTGCACCGCTTTAAACTGCGTGCCGATAAAAAGCTGGGTCAGAATTTCCTGATTGATGAAAATATCGTGTGCCGTATTGTAGAGGCAGCAGAGCTTTCCCCTGCAGATAAGGTGCTGGAGGTAGGTCCCGGTATCGGTACGCTGACACAGGGACTGGCAGAAAGCGGTGCCGATGTTGTGGCGGTAGAGCTGGATAAACGCCTGCTGCCGGTACTGGAGGGCTATGACAATGTTCGCATCGTTAATGGCGATATCCTGCAGGTAAATATTATGGAAACGGTGGCAGCACCGGAATTTAAGGTGTGCGCTAACCTGCCGTATTATATTACTACGCCGATTATTTTTGCCCTGCTGGAAAAGCGTTTGCCCATGGAACGCTTAGTTGCTATGGTGCAGAAGGAGGTTGCCGAACGCATGGCTGCCAAACCCGGCAGCAGAGATTATGGTGCGCTTTCGGTAGCTATTCAGTATTACACCGAGCCGGAGATAGCGTTTATCGTACCGCCGACCTCATTTATTCCCGCACCGGCTGTTGCTTCGGCTGTTATTGTGTGTAAGCGCCGCTCCGAGCCGCCGGTAAAGGTGTGCGACGAAGCGTTGTTCTTCCGCGTGGTTAAGGCAGCCTTCTCCCTCAGACGCAAGATGCTCAGCAATTCGCTGAAGAATATGGGCATCAACTCCGAGCAGTGTGCGCAGTGGCTGCAGCGTGCCGGCGTAGACGGCAAGCGCAGAGCGGAAACACTCAGCCTGGAGGATTTTGCAGCATTAACTAACACCTTTAGTGTAGAAAAGTAAAAAATAAAAAAAGAAGCTAGATTACAAAACAGCAGAGAAAGTGTAATGATGTTTACAGTTCCTCTGCTGTTTTTTGCTTTTTCAGGGCATAGTTATTCCTATGATGCATTATTAATATTCTAATAAAGCATAACTTATATAAAACTAATTACCACATGCCCAAACGTTATAACTTGACCTCTTGAAAATTCTGACAGAATAGTTTATATTATAACTACAGGGAATAATAAATATTCCCTAAGGTTTGCGCGGCGCTTCACCTCCCAAGATGAAAGCGAGGTAAGTATTATGGAAAAGTTATTAGCAAAAATGTATGAGCAGTCAGAAAGCAAAGCAGAAAAGAAGCAGTACCGGGTGCTGAACGCACTCAAGGCTGCAGCCTTCTTAAATCTGGCAGTTTTCTACTTCATGTATAATATCAATGTTGCTCAGGGTGCTAATCCTGCTTGGGATTATGCCTGGTGGCAGCGGCTGACGCTGTGGAGCATTGTGGTTCTGTGCGGTATGACCTTCAGCCAGGGCAGCAATTACCTCAAATGGGGATTGGGCCTTTTAGGCGTAGGCACTGCAATTTCGCTTTGCACCTATCTTTTCACACCGCAGCATCCGATTTATTTCGGCATCTTTACCTTCCTTGGTCTGGCATATCTGGTAGTGCAGCCGATTCATTGGTGGTTGCAGAAGTCTCCCGGTTCCTGCGGTTGGCTGTTATCTGCAATAGCCTATGATTTGACAAGGCATCTTACCGATGGCGTGATCATCTGGCAGGGTAAGATAATTGGACATCTGCCGTCCTTCCTGTACGGTGACTGGAACGTATGGCTGGGGCTGCCCGGTGCAGATTTTGTCTCGCTGGAGTATGTGCCTTTCCTGCCTAACATCTTCTTATTCTTGTGCGGCCTCTACCTGTTCCAGTTTATGTCCGAGCATGAAAAAGGACAAGCTTATCTGAAAAAGCTGAGCTAACTAAAAAAGCCTTTCTTTAAAAGTCAATTTGCATAGAAATTCTCGTAGTTATACAGTTTGTCTGCATATGGTGTTATCCCTCTGCTTATTTCTTCTTAACCTTTAACACCCCATGCTTTTAGCCAATGTCCCAACAAAGCTAATGTCCCCGGACTCATAATTAACGAGAGAGAAAGAAGAAAATCCTCTGCAGCTGGCGAGCTGTCGGAGGATTTTTCTTTATGGCTGATTTAATTTAAAGCTGTCTAAGGAATAAATTGCCTGGGGCAGATAGTTATCTGCCTGCATTGCAGGCATTACGTACAGCAGCTGGTAGGTTTTGCCGTTTTGCTGAGCTTCTGCGGTCAAAAGCAGCTTGTTGCCGTGATAATCATTGTGGGCACTCAGGCGGCAGGTCCAAATTAACTGATTGCCATGCTGCCATTGCCAGTATACTTTGGCATTCTCATAGACAGGCAGAGCTTCTGTTGCCTTAAAGCTTGCAGTATCCGCAGGGTCAAGCACGGTTGCTGCCAGCATCAGAGTGTTGCCTGCAGTGCGCACCAGCATAGCTCCTTCGGCTTGCGGCAGGTCTGCCAGCGGATTTTTACCGAAGGCCTTGGGCACAGCCATAATATAGCCGCCGGCTTCACTGCTGACGCTGATGAAATCGCTTGCCTGAGGTGTACGCATGAACTGCCTGGGCAGCGGCGGCTTGCCTACCAGATTCAGCTTTGGTTTAGGCTTGGGTTTATCTGCAGGCGGCACAGGCTCGTTGCTGACAACGGGAGGCGTGGCTGCAGCGTTTGCAGCTTCTGCTGCTGTTGCTTCGGTAGCTACGGCTTCCTCCTGCTTTGGCGTTGCCGGTACAGTGTTGCCGGTGCTGTCTGCAGCAGATGCGTCAATACTGCTTTCTGCTTCCGTAGGCTCAGCCGGTTGAGCCGGAGAGGTGGAAACTACAGCAGGCTGCGTAGCATAATTTGGCAGCTCCTCAGCTGCAGCTGCAAAGCTGCTGCCTGCAAGGCTGAGCAGCAAAGAGCAGATTAAGGATGTGCGCCTCATAATTTATCGCAGACTTCGTTGATGGCTGCTTCGTCTACACGCATAGCGGCTATAGTTTTTTCCATCAGCTCGTCCAAAGGCCAGCCCAGGATATCGGCACCTTGTTTGATTACATCGCGGCTGCAGCCGGATGCAAAGTGTTTGTCCTTAAATTTTTTCTTCAGGGATTTCAGCTCCATGTCCTGTACGCTTTTGGAAGGACGCATCAGGGCAGCGGCACCGATTAAGCCGGAAAGCTCATCGATAGCGAAAAGCACCTTTTCCATCTGATGCTCAGGTTCGATGTTAGCGGCAGTCAGGCCCCAGCCGTGGCTGGCAGTGGAGCGGATAATGTTTTCATCTACACCGTGCTCGCGCATCAGCTCCTGAGATTTTACGCAGTGCTCCTCGGGATACAGCTCAAAATCCAAGTCATGCAGCAGGCCTACGATGCCCCAGTATTCCTCCTGGTCTGCATAGCCAAGCTCCTTGGCAAAGTAACGCATAATGCCTTCTACAGTCAGCGCATGACGCAGATGAAAGGATTCCTTGTTATATTGACGTAATAAATTCCAGGCTTCTTCTCTGTTCATATTATTTTCCTCCTAATGCTTTGTTGTTTTTCTATAAAATGCGGGTGCTTAGCTCGCTTTTAAATATTTTCAGCCTGCGGATGCTTGGCACGGTAATCGCTTATCATATCGTGCAGCGTAGTGTGGTCAACTACGCCGTCAATGGCCTGCTGAATTTTTTTGTAAAGACCGATGGTGATACAGGAGTCAAACTGATCGCAGGGTGTTTTGCAGTCCAGGCAGGATACGGGAGCAAGACTGCCCTCGACTGTGCGCAGAATTTCACCGACAGTGTATTCATCAGGCGTGCGCGCCAGACGATAGCCTCCCTGAGCGCCGCGGGCGCTTTGGACAAAGCCTGCCTTACTTAATTGATGGATAATCTGCTCCAAATATTTATCGGAAATTTTTTGCCGATTGGCAACTGTTTTTAATGGTATATAGCTACCGGTGTGGTTGATTGCTAAATCGAGCATCAATCGCAGGGCATAACGTCCCTTGGTAGAAATTTTCATTATGGTCACAACCTTTCTAATGACTATATTCTACTATGAATTTAGTAGGAATTCAATAATGATTATCATATCTGTGTTATGCGGGCATAAATTAATGATTCTGTACACGGAATATGAAAATGCTAGTGCCATTTTATTGCTTTTGTGTTAAAATACCCTTATACAACTATTTTTTTGGAGGAAGTAAGATGGAAAAAAATAAATTAGATAAAACCTTTAAGCATTACCTGGCTATTTTTACCGAGGATAAGGAATTGGGCAAGATTCTGAACAAAGTATCCTTCCAGGAATTATTCAATCCTAAGTTTTTGCAGGAAAACAGCAAATTTACTTCTATGGATGATATGATCTGGCGCAGCGGCTTTGGCATTATGAACCTGATGGAAGTAGAAAATGTTAATCAGGATAAATGGAATGAGTATATTGCCAAAAACACCGAATGTGAAACCTGGCATGATTTTGGTAAGGTAGCAATGATTGACTGGATGAAAAACAAACTGGAAGAAGTAAAAAAATCCAAAAACTAAAATCTTTACTGCCGAAGCACGCAGCTTCGGCAATTTTTGTTTTATGAGGGGAAGAGAATGGAAATAGTTTTACATGCACTAAATGGTGTGTTGACCATTATGCTGATGATTGCTGTCGGCTTTTATTTAGAGCGCAGGGGCTGGTTCAGCGAGGAAAGTGTGGCGCTGATTTCGCGTCTGGTGAATTATGTCTGCCTGCCTACATATATGCTGACCAATATTTTGGGGCAGTTTAAGCATGACCAGCTCATTACGCTTTCACATGGCCTGATTGTACCGGTTATTTCAATGCTGGCAGGCTATTTTATCAGCAGGCTGCTCGGACGTCTGATAGGTGTTCCGCGGGAGCACAGAGGAATTTTTTCTATCTGCGTCAGCTTTTCCAATACAATTTTTATCGGCCTGCCGTTAGGTATAGCCTTGTTCGGTGATGCCGGCGCTCCTTATATTATGATTTACTACATGGTGAACACAACGCTTTTCTGGACTATCGGCTTTCATGACCTGGCGAGCAGCAATGGCGTAACAATGCCTCTTTTCAGCCGTAAGACTCTGAAAAGAATTATGTCGCCGCCGCTTATGGGTTTTATGCTGGGTGTGGTAATGGTACTGCTAGAATGGGATTTGCCGGAGCCGTTGTTCAAGTTCTTTCATTATCTGGGCAGTATGACTACGCCGCTGGCGATGCTGTTTATCGGTATTGCTATGAGCAAAACCCGTTGGGAAGAAATTGCCGTAGGCAAGGAGCTGGTAGTTGCTATGCTGGGACGCTATTTAATCTGTCCTTGGATAGTTTTCCTGATTCTGCCGTTTTTCCATCTGGAGCCGATGATGGAAAAGGTATTTGTCATTATGGCGGCGATGCCGGCGATGACTAATACGGCGATTGTAGCCAAAGGCTATGGCGGCGATTATAAATATGCTGCCATGCTGACGGCGGTAAGCACGGTGCTGGCGGTCTTTGCAATACCGTTTTATATGTGGCTGGTACACTGAAAAAGATTTGCTGTTATAAATGTCACTGTTTGTGATAAAATAAGCATAGAGTAGTTTAAAATATAAATGTTGCAAATGAGGAGGACTGAATTATGGAGTATAACAAGCTGTCTAACGAAATAATTACCAAGCTGCAGGCCTTGGTCGGCGTGCAGAATGTAGTGACGGATGCAGGGCAGATGGAAATATATGCCCATGATGAAGTAACTGACCCGGCCTATCATCATATGCCTGAGGCGGTTGTGTTTGCGGAAAATACACAGCAGGTGGCAGCCGTGGTCAAGCTGGCTAACGAATATTACTTCCCGGTTGTGCCCCGCGGCGCAGGTACAGGTCTTGCCTGCGGTGCAGTGCCGATTTACGGCGGTGTAGTGCTTTCGCTGGAAAAGATGAATAAAATTATCGAGGTTAATGCCGATGCTATGTACGCTGTTGTAGAGCCTGGTGTGCGTACCTCAGACCTGCAGGCTGCTGCTGCTGCCAAGGGAGCTTTTTATGCGGGCGACCCCTGCAGCGGAGATTCCTGCTTTATCGGCGGCAATGTGGCAACAAATGCCGGCGGTAACCGTGCGGTAAAATACGGCACTACGCGTCATCAGGTATATGCCGTTGAGGTAGTAAATCCTACCGGCAAAATCGTGCAGTTGGGAGCACGCCTGCAAAAGCAGACTACAGGCTATTGCCTGGAGCAGTTGATAATCGGCAGCGAGGGTACTTTGGGAATCATCACGCAGATTACCGTGAAGCTGCTGCCGCTGCCAAAGTACAGCATGGATTTGCTGGCGGTTTTTGAATCACCGGAGGATGCTATCGGTACGGTAAACAAGCTGATTATGGCCGGTATTATGCCTACCTGCGTAGAATACATGGATAATATCACTATCAAATCCGTAGAGCGTTATCTCGGTACAACGTTGCAGGGCAGTGACAAAGGCAATTATCTTATCGTAGAGGTGGAAGGCACTAGTGAGGATGACCTTGATGAAAAGGCCTGCACAATGGACGAAATCTGTTCGGAAAACGGCGCCGGTGATGTGTTGGTTGCAGAGCATGATAAAATCTGGCAGGCACGCAAGGCCTTCGCCGAAGCAGTGCGTGCGGAAAGTCTGATTGTCTGCAAGGAGGACGTTGTCTGCCCGGTAGATCATGAGCCTGCGCTGTTGGCGGAAATTTTGCGTCTGGCCGATAAATATCAGCTGGTAACACGCATTGCCAGTCATGCCGGTGACGGTAATATCCATCTGAATATCCTGAAGCAGGAGGCAGAGGATTATGCGGACTGGGATGCCAGAGTCAAAGCCAACCAGCAGGAGCTGTACCGCTTTATTTACGCACACGGCGGACGCTTGAGCGGGGAGCATGGCATTGGCTATAAACGCAAACAGCTGATGGAGGAATTCACTAATCCGGATGAGCTGGAAATGATGCGTGCGATAAAAAAAGCTCTGGACCCCAATAATATCCTGAATCCGGGAAAAATTTTCGATATATAGCAGCATAATATATTAAGCAAAAGGGCATTGCCGAGAAGTGATGTCCTTTTTTTGCTGTATTTTTTAGATATAACGCATAAACAATATTAATGTTTGGAGAAGTGTTCGTGAAGGACCGATGAATAGCAAACAAAAATTCATAAAAGTGTTGACAAGGTTCGTGTGATGCATTATAATGTAAGCAAACAGAGATTTATTGGACGGTGATAGATATGAAAAAGTTTTTAAGTATTATCTGCTGTGCTTGCTTCCTTTATGCCGGATATAATGCTGTGTTTGCTGATGAACCAGTTTACAAGGAATATAAGGTGACTGTTGCTGAGGGAGAAACTTTGTGGGAAATTGCCGGTCGTCATACAGAAGCGCGTGAGGATGTGCGTGAAGTCATTTTCCGCATTGAACAGGCGAACAAACTTAACTCTAAGCATATTTATCCCGGTCAGGTTTTGAAGGTGCCTCTGCGCGTTCATGATGACGGACTGATGGTAGCGGAAAAATAGATGAGAATATAATAAAAGATAGAAATAAAGGTTGGAAATAATAAAGGCTGTTGTATCTGCAGGGTGATACAACAGCCTTTGGTACTTTATAATCGAGATTGTGAGGCTCTTGATAACCTTTAGGGATGCGCTTCGGTTATAGGGAAATATAAATTCCGGGCAGTAACAATCTCGTTACTTTAATTTCACAGAATGCTTGCAAGGCTTTTGATGCTGTTTGTCGAATATAATAAGTATTTGAGGAGGTACGTATTATGAGAAATAAGAAATGGATTGCGGCAGCACTTGTGTGCGGTTTTGTTTTAGGTAACAGTATGCCTGCAGCGCAGGCCGGTATTTTGGATAAGGTCCTGAAGGGCGGCGTTATCGGTTATGCTGTAGATGCTACCGCTCCGGCGTTGAATAACGCAATTAACTCTGTAACGGCCAAGTACGGTGTAAGCTCGACGGATGCTACGAAGGTAGTACCGGTTATTTCTGTTGGTGACGGCAGCCGTGCCGGTGCGGCGCAGGTTTCCGGTCCGCAGTCTAAGGTTGATCAGGTGAAGGCAGCGCTGATGATTGAGCAGACGTTGTTGGGTGTGCGCTGCAAGGTGCTGATTCCGGTAGATAATGTGTCCTATCAAAATGTTAACCGTGTACAGGGCGTGGGCGTGAGCGCTTCGCTGGACGTAAAGATTTAAGAAGAAGAGCGAAAATGGTATAAAAAACCAGCATATCATATTGATATGCTGGCTTTTTTATGGAGAGCTTATTCGTTTACTTTGTACCAGAAGGGACGCAGGAAGTGCAGATAGCATACCTCGTTAACTTCAGGACCGGGATCACGGCGTCCGATTTGTACGCGGATTTCCTGATCACCGATTTTTACCAGATAGTCGATGATTTCGCCAAGGAAGGCCTTGCGGAGAACTATACCACGCACGCCGTTGGGATCGGTTTCGCTGGTAAAGCGAATCTCGGTAGGACGGCTAGCGAGGTTGAAGACAGTTTCGCCACGCATACGGTCCGGGATAACAAGTGCGGATGGAAGTGCATGCTGTGAGCCTTTGATGAAGGCTTGGTTTCCTTGCCAGGTAACATCAGTGAAGCTGGATACACCGATGAAGCTGAAAACAAATTTGTTGGATGGGTTGTTGTAAACATTGAGCGGTGTATCAATCTGCTGCATAACACCTAATTTCATAACCAGAATACGGTCAGAAAGTGCCATTGCTTCGGATTGGTCATGTGTTACGTAAATAATGGAGAAGCCATATTTACGCTGCAGGTCTTTGATTTCAAAGCGCATTTCCTCACGCAGATGCGGGTCCAGACTGGAGAGAGGCTCGTCAAGCAGCATGACATCAGGATTAATAGCCAGCGCGCGTGCTAAAGCAACGCGCTGCTTGCCGCCGCCTGACAGGTTGGCCGGGCTGTCTTCTGCTGATTTCAGCAGGTTAGTAGCAATGAGAGCATCACGGGTGCGCTGGTCAATTTCACTCTTGGGCAGTTTGCGCAGACGCAGCGGAAAAGCAACGTTTTCGTAAACGCTCATGTGCGGCCATACAGCAAAGGCCTGGAAAACCATGCCGAAATTACGGTTTTCCGGAGGTGTATAGTGATGCTTTTTAGGTGAGGAAAGCAGGCGGTCGCCTACCCATACTTCACCGTCAGACAAATCTTCGAAGCCTGCTACCATGCGCAGGGTGGTAGTTTTGCCGCAGCCTGATGGTCCCAGCATGGAGAAGCACTCACCCTTGCCGATTTCCAGATTCAGGTTATTGACAGCGGTTACATCACCAAATTGTTTGGTTACATTTACTAAACGGATATAGGACATAATTAACCCTCTACTTTCTTGGTAAAACGATTAATCAGCATCTGACCGACTACAATCAGGATCAGGGCGATACCTGCGAGGGCTGTAGACATAACCGTTTCGCCGTCCTCGTTTAAGGTATAGATAGCAACACCAATAGTTCTGGTGGTAGGAGCATACAGCATAATGGATACGGTTAATTCGCGCAGTGCCGGCAGGAAAATCAGGAAGAAAGCACTGATCATACCGGGCTTAACCAAAGGAATAACAATATCCTTTAATGATTGCCACATGGTTGCGCCGCAGGAGCGGGATGCTTCCATCAGAGAATCGTGTACCTGTTCCAGGGCTGCAGAGTTAGCCTTCAGAGAGAAGGCCATGTAGCGGGCGATGTAGGCTACAAGAATAATCCATACTGTATTGTAGAGGTTAACGCCAAATTGGCCGCTCCAGGCAAGGATTACGCCGAGGGCAATAACGGAGCCGGGTACGGAGAAGGGCAGCATGCCCAAGAATTCCAAAATACCTTTGCCGCGAACCTTCATCTTAACAATTACATAGGAAATCATAACACCGGCAAACATAGTGATAATTGCTGCTGCCAGGCCTAAGCTGATACTGTTAAAGATAGCGTCTTTGGTAACTTCATATTCAAAGAGAATATATTTGTAGTTGTCCAAAGACAGGTTTTCCATCGTAAAGGGCAGGCCGTAGGTCTTAACGCCGCCTACAAGGAAGATAACTGCCGTAGGCAGCAGAATCGTGAAGGCGATGTAAGCCAGGCAGAAAAACAGCAGCGGATAACGCAGGCCACGCAGTTTGAGCTCCATAGGACGGAAGCTTTTGCCGCCGATAATCTGATAATGGCCGTTGCTGAGAATTTTTTGCTGTGCCCAGATAATGCAGGCTGCGGAAACAACCAGTACGGTTGCCAGTACGGTACCGGTACGGATAGATTCAAAGCTGCCGCCGCTCTGGTGAATCTTTTCATAAATAAGTGTCGGGATGTTGTAAATACCCTGTTCAATACCTAAAACAGCTACAGTACCGAAGTGAGCCATGGAGTAAAGCATAATCAGCAGCGCGCCGCTCATGATAGATGGCATAACCAGCGGAATGGTGATTTTGCGGGTAATCGTAAACAGGCCGGCACCGGAAATACGGGCAGATTCTTCCAAGGTCGGGTCCATACGTTCCAATGCACCGCAAACCTGGATAAATACGAACGGGAAAAGATACATAACCTCTACGGCACTGATGCCATGGTAGGTGTAGATATCGAAAACCGGACCGGAAAAACCGAAGGTTTCGATAAAGAATTTGTTGATATAACCGGAGTTAGGAGATAAAAGCATTTTCCATGCTAATGCACCGATGAATGATGGCAACATAAAGGGGACAAGGAAAAGGCTTTTCATAAAGTTCTTATAGGGCAGGTCAGTACGTGTTACCAGCCAGGCAAAGAAGGTACCTACAATAGTACTGCCGATAGTGGTCATGCTAGCGATAATCAGTGAATTGATAAGGGCCTGGAAGGTTTCAGGTTCGGTGAGTACTGCATAAAAGTCGTGGCTGTTGAAGGAGCCGTCAACAAAGAATGCGTTAAACAAAATCAGAAGTACCGGCCAGGCAACGAAGATGACCAGTACGGCGATAGAGATAAAAAGAATCAGCTGAGCTACGCCAAAGCCGGAATCTTTTTTGATGGTGCCTGTGCTCATTATTCCTCTACCTCCTTCAATTGCTCTGCATCAAACCAGAGCAGGCTGCGGAAGGTGATGTAGCATTCGTCGCCTTCCTTAAACATCAGATTGTTATTGATAGCTTCATGTGTCAAAAGCTCTGTACGCAGGCTTTCGCCGTCAATATCGATGGCATAGTCCATGGTTGCGCCCAGGAAGTTGGCGCGATGGATAATGCCTTTCAGTCCGGGGCCTTCTCGGTGGATTTCTACATCTGAAGGACGGAAGGCTGCTACCCAGGCAGCTGCTTTGCCTTTAGGTGCTTCCCAGGGAACCTCCTGAGTGCCGTTGCCTACGACAAATTTGCCGTTAGCTTCCTTGACTGCCAGGAAATTAGCAATGCCCATAAATTTAAAGATGAATAAATCAGCAGGCTTTTCAAAAATTTCGTAGGGAGTGCCGATTTGGCGGATATGTCCCTGGGCATCCATAATAGCAATGCGGTCGGAAATAGCCAGTGCTACTTCCTGGTCATGGGTTACATACATAACGGTGATGCCGAATTTGCGCTGCAGTGCTTTGATTTCAAAGCGCATTTCTTCACGCAGGTTAGCATCCAGGTTACTCAGGGGTTCGTCAAGCAGCATTACGGACGGGTCAGATACTAAGGCTCTCGCCAAAGCTACGCGCTGTTGCTGTCCGCCGCTGAGCTCGGAAGGAAGGCGTTTTTCCAAACCCTTCATGCCGACTATTTCAACCATATCCATAACCAGCTTGTCGATTTCATCTTTAGGGCGTTTTTCCATTTTCAGCGGATAAGCAATATTTTCGTAAACCGTCATATGCGGCCATACTGCGTAATCCTGGAACACGATACCAAGACCGCGTCTTTCCGGGGGAATATATTCGCCGTTGCTGCTGTCGGCAACAGTAGTATTATCAATACTGATTTTACCGGCATCCGGAACCTCGTGGCCTGCAATCAGGCGGATGAGGACAGTTTTGCCGCAGCCGGAAGGACCAAGCAGGGTAAAGCATTCACCTTTTTTGATATTCAGGTCCAGGTTTTGCAGTACCTGGTGCTTAGCGTACCCCTTGGCGACATTTTCAACTTTAATAATGTCTTCCATATCTAAATAAAACTCCTTTTTGTTGAAAAAAGGCGGTACAGGTCAAACCTGTGCCGCCATTGCTTTGACTTACTAAATTTGACTGAGCTTGTCTGAAGCTTATTTCTTAACCTGCATAATATCAGAGAACTTCTTAATGGTTTCTTCTTTGGTCTTTACAGCTTCTTTGTAATCAATCTTAATGGATTTTTCCAGAGCAGCCTTCGGAGCCGGCAGATTAAATTTAGCAGGGATTTCTACGTCCTCGCGTACAGGGATGGTGCCTTGCTTTGCAACCAGGGTTTGTGCTTCTTTGCTTAACAGATAATCAACAAACTTTTTAGCAGCATCCAGTTTAGTGGTGCCTTTGAAAATAGCTACCGGGCTGGGAACTACCAGGAGTTCAGGCGGATAGCACATTTGCAGATGAGCACCTTTGGCAATCTTAGCGTTGGTGATATAGTCAACTGCTAAGGAAGAAACAAGCTCGCCAGAAGCGGTATCGTCGATAACTTGACCGGAGCCTTTACCGATGCGGCCGCCGTTAGCTTTGATATCTTCGAAGAATTTCCAACCGAATTGTTTTTCCAACAGTGCTACGCTCATGTAAGAGGTGCCGGAAAGAGCCGGGTTAGCAATACCGAAGCCGTTTTTGTATTCCGGTTTCAGCAGGTCAGACCATTGGGTTGGAGCAGTTTTGACTTTATCGGTGTTGATGATGATGCCCAAAGTACCAAGACGTGCTGCATGGAAGGAGCCATCATAATCGTTGAACGGGTTAACAGTTTCTTTTAATACCGGGCTTTGGTATTTTTCCAAAATGCCCTCATCTTTCATTTTATAGAAATCAGGAACTTCACTGGTCCAGATAACGTCTGCCAAAATTTTGCCGCTTTGACGTTCAGCAGCGATTTTAGCCATCAGCTTGCCTGCACCGGCAGACTGATAGTCGACATCAATATCCGGATTTTGTTTCTTGAAGCCTTCAACGATGCCTTTAATCAGAGATTCCTTCATAGAGGTGTAGATGATAAGTTTTTTGTCATTAGCAGGAGCAGCTTTCTTCTCCCCGCTACCACCGCCGCAACCAGCTGTAAGCATAGTTACGAGCATTACGAGCAACAGTGCCCATAAACTAGTTTTCTTTGCCATTGATAAAACCTCCTTGAAAATACCGCAGCAGTTGCTGACGGTTATTATTACTATTCCGCTTTTGTATACACATTGTCTACAAAAACGCAACAATACTTTACTTAAATTTAACATAAAATTTACTAAACTGCAAGATAATTCCCGAAAGTCGCACTGTTTTTTAATTTTAGTAAGCGGCAATGTGGTGCATTTTATTTTAACTAAGTGCGTTATAAATCTCAGAATTTGTTTGAACAGTATTATTGAAGCAATAAAAAAGGCCGGCAGATAAACTGCCGGCGCAGGTCCGTATTAAATAATCGGCGATACGTTCAATGCCATGGGACCATGTTTACCGCGTGAAAGATGATAGGAAACACGCTGGCCTTCCTGCAGACAGCGATAGCCGTCGGAACGGATGGCTGAAAAATGCACGAAAACCTCTTGACCGTTGCGTGCTTCTATAAATCCGTAGCCTTTGTTATTATTAAACCATTTTACTGTACCAATACTGAGCATAAATTAGCACCTTCTTTGATAAATATTATACTAACAGCTGTTGTAATGGATTATAACATACAATCTTGCAGAAAACAAGAAAAATTCAGAAAATTAAAACGAAGTAATTAGAGTAAGAAAAAATCTTACTCTAAGATGCTCCATTTGTCGAAAATATGCAGCTTGTTGCTGTAAAGCTGTATCCAGCGGCCGACGAGGATGGCTGCGGCAATCGTGCCTACGCCTACGCCGCGCATAGCACCGAAGTGCATAAAGGAAATTGCCAGGCTGATAGCAACGAGTGTGCAGTCAAAGCAGTTTTTGATGATGCTGAATTTAATTTTGCTGACGAAGGCGATAACCAGGACGATGCCCTCACCGGCGGCAACAAAAATTTTGGCGCGGATGCAGAGAAAAACGCCGAAGGCAAGGATGATGGTGCTAAGGATGCAGTCAAACCATTGCCAAAACAAGGTATCCGGTGCTACCCAGCTCAACAGGTTCATCGAAAAATCTATGCAGTAGCCGAAGGCGAGCAGTGTTATAAGCTGGCCCAACAGCTCACGCCAGTAAATTTGCCGCAGCAGGATGGGCTGGGCGATGATAAAAAGCAGATTTAGGACTATAGTTATTTTACCGATGCTCCAGGGTGTAAACATACTCAGAACCCATGGTACACTGGAAATGGGTGATGTGCCTAAATCAGCCTTGCAGGAAAGAGCAATGCCGATGGTCATGGTAAAGATGCCGACGAGAAACATACAGCAGCGCTGCGGAAAATATTGCTTGTGCAAGCTAAGAACCCCTTTGAAAAAATAAAAGACGCCTATGTACGGTAGTCATTACTGTACAAGAACTTTATATATATTATACCATTTTTGTATGAAATACACAATACGGCTTGTCGGCAGGCGTAAAGCCTTTGCTTTTCAGCGGTTGATGTAGTACAATAATATATTGAAGAAATATATCCATAAAGGAGGATACTCTGTGATTCGTAAAACATCTGCCATGGTTGAGGCCGGTATTTTAGCTGCCGTTGCTATCGTTATGGCTTTGATAAGTATGTATGTGCCTGTGCTGGGTGCTTTTGTTAATTTCGTCTGGCCCTTACCGATAGTTATCTGCGGCTGCCGTCACGGATTGAAATGGAGCATTATGACATTGCTGGTTGCTACCGTGATTATTGCGATGATTATCAGCCCGATTAATGCCTTTTTCCTGGCGGCTATTTTTGGCCTTTTGGGACTGATTTTAGGCGAGTGTATGCGACGCCATCTGCCGCCGATGAAAATGATGCTTTACGGCAGTGTCGGCGCTGTAATTGCGCTGGTGCTGAATATTGTGCTGAGCTTCTGGGTACTGGGTATTGACCCGATTGAGATGATGTTCAGCTCCTTCCACCAAAGCTTGGAGCAGCTGACGGTTTATTATCGTGAGCACGGCATGAGCGAGGCCGATATCAAAAAGACTGTCGATGGTTATGCCGAAATGCTGCGCATGATGCGCATTATCATGCCGGGTGCATTCATGATGTGTGCGCCGCTGATGGCCTTTGTGAACTACATGGCTGCGAAAAAGATTCTTACGAAGCTGGGTGAAAGCTTTGAAGCCTTTCCTCCGTTTACGATGCTGCAGGTTCCCGGCTGGATTTTGTGGCCTTATGCTGCGTCTTTGTTTGCGGTAACCTATTATTATCAGCATGATCAGGCAAGCTGGATGTATACGCTGTCTGTCAACGTGCAGACGGTCTGCAGCTTTGTGCTGGTTTTGCAGGGCATCGTGCTGTTGTACTGGTTTGTGGACACGAAGCATAAGCCGCGCTGGTGGGCCAATATCGGTATAGCGTTGTTGTTTATAGTACCTATTTTTACCCAAATTATGGTTTATGTAGGTGCCTTTGATATTGTTATGGACTTCAGGAAAATCCGTCCTGCAAGCAGATTCAGAAAACAAAGGTAAAGTTCGGCAGCTGTGCCGGATTTGAGGTGAAAATGATGTTCAGTAGGTTTAACCGGAATATGAATTCCAAAGCGGATACTAATATTTATTTGCTGATAATTGTGCTGCTGGCAATATTAGTCTGCTATCTGCAGCCCAAGCTGATTTTTCCTGCACTGATTCTTTTTGGTGTTATATATTATTTCAGCCGCCAAAATCTTATTAACAGGGAAATCTTCTTCAGCAGTTATCTGGATAATATTATCCGCAATATTGAACGTACCAACCATTTTGCGGTGCGCAAGCTGGATGTAGGCATTGCAGTTTTTTCCAAAGATGGCAAGCTGCAATGGAAAAATGAATTATTTGCCGCCTGGACAGGCAAAAGTAATCTGGAGGGCAAAAAGCCTGAGGAAATTCTGCCGTTGGCACAGAATGCTTTTGAGCTGATGAGCGTGCGTGACGGAGAGCAGGTTATTCAGATTGAGGATCACTATTATCGTATGCGCTATTACAGTGTAGAAACGCAGGAGCATCACAGCAAAAAGGAAAATACCTCCAGCGGCCTGATGCTGTATCTGACGGATATCACGGATTATGAGCTTTTGCGCCAGAAATACAGCAATGATAAGCTGTGCCTGGCCTATGTGCGCTTTGATAACTACGAAGAGGTTATGCGCGGGCTGAGTGAAACCAATATGGCCAATTTGAATGGCGAAATCAATGAGCTGCTGACCAAGTGGGCTGCCTCCAAGCAGGGTTTTATCTGCCGTATGAACAAGGAAAGCAGTCTGATGGGCTTTTCAATGTCTGCCGTAATGGACATGATGGAAGATAAGTTTATGATTTTAGATAAGGTGCGCGAAATCCGCAGCGGCAATAAAATACCGCCGACTGTAAGTATAGGCGTAGCCTGTGACGGCGTTACGCTGGAGGAGCTTATCGGCAATGCCAATAAGAGCCTGTATCTGGCATTAGGACGCGGCGGCGACCAGGCTGTTGTTATGAAGGATAAGAATACGCAGTTCTTTGGCGGCACGAGCAGTGTCGGTGCCAAAAGCACGCGTGTACGTGCGCGTATTGTGGCACAGACGATTCATGAGCAGATGCTGCAGGCTGACCGTATCTTTGTTATGGGACACGTTAATGAGGATTATGATGCCATCGGCGCTACCATTGGTATGACTAAGCTGGGCTTGTCGCTGGGCAAGGAAACCTATATTGTCAGCAGCGAGCATAATGCCTATTATAAGCGTATTACCGAGGTGCTGGATAATGAGAACATCATTCTTTCGGCTAACGAAACTAAGTATATAGATATTATGCTGAGCGGTGCGGATGCTTTGCCGCTGGTTACCAATAAGAGCCTTTTGGTTATTGTCGACCATCACCGCGAGGTGCTTTCGGCCAGCAAGGCTGTGCTGCAGGCAGTCAAGAACCGCATTATTATTGACCATCATCGTCGTGCCGAGGATATTATCGGTGATACAACGCTGCTGTATCTGGAGCCTTCCAGTTCGTCTACCAGTGAGCTGGTAACGGAGCTGATAGGTTATTTTGACGACAGACTGGATATTACGCCGGCAGAGGCAACAGCTCTGTATGCAGGCATTGTACTGGATACGAAAAACTTTAATGTGCAGACAGGTGAGCGTACCTTTGAGGCTGCCGCTCTGCTGCGCCGCTGCGGTGCTAATCCGAATCTGATACGCCAGCTGTTTAAGGATGATTTGAGCTTTGTACAGCAAAAGGCCAAGCTGATTGCCGCGGCTAAAATGCCGATACCGGGTTTATCTATTGCAATTATGCGTAATGCAGATAATGATACTATGTCTTCCGTGCTTGCCGCGCAGACAGCGGATACTCTGATTACTATTGAGAGTGTAGCTGTAGGCATGGCAATTGTTGAATATAAAGATGGTTCCCTGAGCATAAGTGCCCGCAGTGACGGCAGCGTCAATGTGCAGGTAATTATGGAAGAGCTGGGTGGCGGCGGTCATCAGACGGTGGCCGGTGTGCAGCTGGCAAATAAACGTGCCAGGGATGTAGAAGCGCAGATTATCGCGCTGACTAAAAAACAGTTAGAGGAGTGTCGAACAGATGAAAGTAATTCTTTTACAAGATGTTAAAAGCTTAGGCAAGAAAGGTGAAATCGTAGAAACCGCCGAAGGTTATGGCCGCAACTACCTGCTGCCGCGCAAATTGGCTAAGGAAGCTACCGCAGCTAACCTCAACCAGGCTAAACAGGACCAGGCAACCGCTAAGCATCGTGCTGCTCAGGCTAAGGATGAGGCTGTTGTTCTGGGCGCGCAGGTAGAAAAGGTTGTAGTAACCATGAAGGTACGCGTGGGTGAAAACGGTAAAATGTTTGGCTCCGTAACCTCCAAGGATGTTGCTGAGGCTTTGATTAAGCAAACCGGTCTGAACATTGACCGTCGTAAAATCGAGCTGAAATCCGCAGTTAAAGGCTTAGGTGAATACACCGCTGTTGCTAAGCTGCATACCGATGTAACTGCTACCTTCAAGGTTATGGTAGTTGCCGAATAATTTCAGAACGAAGCTGATGCATGTGGCAGTCGCCGGTGGCGGCTGCCGCTTTTACTTGTGAGCCCTGTTACCTTCCACTCTTGACGGCTGCAAGGGCATGATGCTGCCCTGGCTGGCGGTAGCTGGGAAAAATTAACTTTTCCTAAGTAATTTATATCACAGGTACTTCCTTTTTTGATTATTTAGGTGTAAAATATTTGCTGTTCCGCAATTATTTTTGAATACTTGCGGAATATATGAGAATACAGGTCAAAAGATGATTTTAACCGACGAGAGATTTAAAAAAACTAAGCTAATCTGCAATGAGAATTATGAGAGAATGAGAGGGATGCAGATGGAAGTAGCAGGCTTTTTGGCCTTAGGTATTTTAGTTGGCTTATTGGGGGCGCTTTTAGGCATTGGCGGCGGTATGGTGATTGTACCGCTTCTGGTGTTTGCTTGGCATTATGAACCGCAGCTGGCTATCGGTACTTCGGTGCTGGTGGTACTGATGAATGCTGTTTCGGGGACCTGGGGGTATATCAGGCAGAAGAAGGCTTGCGTAGATGCGGCCTTGAAATTTGCCGTGGCTACCGTTCCCGGTGCATTTTTAGGCAGCTATGCCGCAGAATATCTGCAGGGCAGGCTTTTTTATCTGGTGTTTGGCGCTTTCTTTGTGCTGGCAGCGATAAATATGTATCGTAAGGCCAATAAGGAGGCGGCGGGTAAGACGGCCGGCGTGGTGCCGGAAGTCTATAACTGGAAGCTGGGCGTTCTTTGCAGCGTCGGTGTGGGCTTTTTAGCCAGCATTTTGGGCATAGGCGGCGGTATTGTCCACGTTCCCTTTATGGTATATGTACTGAATTTCCCGGTGCACGTGGCCATTGCTACTTCTACCTGCATTTTGGCAGTTTCCTCGCTTGCAGGCTTAGTTTCGCATGCTATGTTGGGGCATATTGTGTGGAGCAGCGGTCTGGCGATTGGTGCGGGTGCCTTTGTCGGTGCTCAGGGTGGTGTATCCTTGGCGCAAAGGCTTCAGTCCGGCATTTTGATGAAGCTGGCGAGCGTCCTGGTGCTGATTACCGGCATTAAATTTTTGATGAATGCTCTATAAAGTGCAGTATGTTTATAATTAAATATAGTGCAGTAATAGGAGTTCAGTTTTGCATAAAAATGTGAGGCCAGATACAAAAGTAATGACATCCGGAAGTTGAAAAATGCTATTGCCGTTGTTATGAAGAAGGCAGATATGTAAATGCAGTATTGAGCTTGCTGAAGATACGCAAAAGCAGTCGCAATCATCGTTGATGATAAAGCGACTGCTTTTTTTGCTGTCTGCTGCAACGCTTCAGGCGTTGCTTAGCATGATGTTTGTGTAAGCTGTGAAAATACCGATATTAAAACTGATCATAGTAAATTGACGAGAAATGAATATACTAATAAGCTCAGATGTAGGTATAATACTACACATAACCTATTATTTGCATATATATTGGAGGTATTCACAATGAACGAACGTTATAAATTAAATGCACAGCTGGCACAGATGTTAAAGGGCGGCGTAATTATGGATGTTACGACACCGGAGCAGGCGCGTATTGCGGAGGCAGCAGGTGCCTGCGCTGTTATGGCGCTGGAGAAGATTCCTGCCGATATCCGTGCAGCAGGCGGCGTAGCACGCATGAGCGACCCGAAGCTGATTAAGGAAATTCAAAACGCAGTTTCCATTCCTGTTATGGCAAAGGTGCGCATCGGTCATTTTGTAGAAGCACAGATTCTGGAAGCTCTGGAGATTGACTATATTGATGAGAGCGAGGTGCTTTCTCCGGCTGATGATGTTTACCATATCGATAAAACCAAGTTTAAAGTACCCTTTGTCTGCGGTGCCAAGGATTTGGGCGAAGCGCTGCGCCGCATCAACGAGGGTGCATCCATGATCCGTACCAAGGGCGAGCCCGGTACCGGTGACGTTGTACAGGCAGTACGCCATATGCGTAAAATGAATCAGCAGATTGCGCAAATTGCCGCTATGGAAGAAAACGAGCTGTTCAACGCTGCTAAGGAGCTGCAGGTGCCGTATGATTTAGTGGTTTATGTACACGAGCATAAACGTCTGCCGGTAGTAAATTTTGCTGCAGGCGGCGTAGCAACTCCAGCTGATGCGGCACTGATGATGCAGCTGGGTGCCGAGGGCGTTTTCGTAGGCTCCGGTATTTTCAAATCCGGCGACCCGGCAAAGCGTGCTCAGGCTATTGTCAAAGCAGTAACTAACTTCAACGATGCTAAGATGCTGGCAGAGCTGTCCGAGGATTTGGGTGAGGCTATGGTAGGCATCAATGAGCAGGAAATTCAGCTGCTGATGGCGGAGCGTGGTAAATAATGAGAATCGGTGTTTTAGCGCTGCAGGGGGCATTTATTGAGCATGTGCAGGCGCTGCGGCAGCTTGGTGCGGAAGCAGTAGAGCTGCGTCAGCTGCCGGATTTGGAGCAACCCTTGGATGGCATCGTCCTGCCGGGCGGCGAAAGTACAGTGCAGGGTAAGCTGCTGCATGAGCTTGGTATGTTTGCACCGCTGCAGAAAAAAATAGCGCAGGGTTTGCCGATACTGGCAACCTGCGCGGGTATGATTCTGTTGGCGGAAAAGCTGACGAACGACAGCAAGGTGCATCTGGCTACTATGCCTATTACCGTGAAGCGTAATGCCTACGGCAGACAGCTGGGCAGCTTTTATACCGAGGCTGAATTCGGCAAGCTGGGCAAGGTGCCGATGACCTTCATCCGTGCGCCGTATATTGATAGCGTGGGTACAGGCGCAGAGGTACTTGCTACCATAGATGAGCACATTGTGGCGGCACAGTACGGTAAGCAGCTGGCTCTGGCCTTCCACCCTGAGCTGGATGCAGCTAAAAGCACGGCTATCCACGAATATTTTGTCAGCCTCTGTGCTGAAAAATAATTACAGCTTCAGATAAGGCTTCAGCACGGCAAACAGGGTATTTAAGGCAGGATACAGTTTATCATCCGCCAGACCGGTGTAATTCATCAGCAGGGTGTGCGAGCTGTCGCCAACCTTTTCGTGATAATAGTCCGAAAGAAATTTAATCTGAATGCCCTTGGCAGCAGCAGCCTGCACAAGCCGGGAATCCTTGGCGTCGGTAGCAAGATGCAGCAGAAAATGCAGACCGCTGTCCTCGCCTTCTACCGTAAGTGCGGGAGCAGCGTCGGACTGCGTGAGATACTGCAGCAGACGGTCGCGCTTACTGCGGTAGTAGGTGCGCATGCGGTTGATGTGGCGTTCAAAATAACCGTCCTCGATAAATTTAGCGAGCGTAAACTGCTCGAAATTAGATACAGTACAGGAATAAAAACCCAGTTTGTCATAAAACAGCGATGCCAGGTGCGGTGGCAGCAGCATGTAGCTGATACGGAAGGTTGGTGCCAGTGTTTTGGAGAAGGTATTGATATAGATAACCTTTTCTTCGGTATCAATGCTTTGCAAGGGCGGAATAGGCTTGCCGAACAGGCGGAATTCGCAGTCGTAATCATCTTCGATGATATAACGGCTGCTTTTTTTTGCTGCCCAGTGCAGTAATTCGTAGCGACGGCTGACGGGCATAACAATGCCGGTAGGGAATTGGTGCGAAGGGCTGATGTGCAGAATATCGGCACCGCTGTTTTCCAGAACGTCGGCGCGGATGCCCTGTGCGTCCATGGGCAGATAACGGCAGAAAACATCGTTGGCCTGATAAGCAGCTGCCAGCTGCGGATAGCCGGGGTTTTCCAGCGCATAGACGTGGCTGCGCCCCAAAAGCTGTACGATAAGATTGTACAGCGTCTGCGTGCCTGCGCCGATGATAATCTGCTCGGGCGCAACGTTCAGGCCGCGGAACTGGTAAAGATGGCGGGCGAGCGCCTGACGCAGCGGTAAAACGCCGCCGGCACTGGTATCGCTGATGAGGGCGTGCTCGTCCGCTGTAGTGAGCGTGTTGCGCAAAAGGCGCGCCCAGATGTTATAGGGAAAGGTGTCCGGAGGTACGCTGCTTTTGGCGAAGCTGACGCTTTGCTCCGTTGTTTGTGTTTTGAGTGACGGAGCTGCTTTGCGTTCTGCTTTTACCGGCAGAGGCTGCTGCTCAATGCGCGCTACATAGTAACCGCGCTTGGGCTGCGAATAGATGTAACCTTCGACAACGAGCTGGGCGTAGGCATTTTCCACGGTGATGAGGCTGATGCCTAAATTTTTGGCCAGCATACGCTTGGAGGGCAGCTTTTCCTCGGCGTGAAGTACGCCGGCGGTGATATCATTTTTGATGCATTTGTAGAGGTGAGCGTACATGCTCTCGCCCTGTAAATTGGCAAAGCTGTAGGTTAGCATAGCAGAAAATCCTTTCTGACAGAAAAGCCCAAGAAAATTTTTGACTATAGTGAAATTCGGCATATCGAATAAATTGATAAGTTCAGATGAAAATATCATACTATGTATCGGCCGAAAAGTAAAGCAGACGAAAAATAGCCGAAAATAATAAAAAATTTGCCTCATCCTACCCGAAATGCACTTTTAGGGTAGGGGCAAATTGCCGGGTTTAACTTATAATAAAATTACCCAAAACACAATAACTGCAGGAAACGAGGTGCTACGATGAAAAATTTAAAAAAGCTGACACTTTTACATTCCAATGACCTGCATGGTGATTTCCTAGCTGAAAGAATTGATAATAAGCTCGTCGGAGGCGTATCCATGCTTTCCGGCTATATCAATAAAGTAAGAGCAGAAGAAGAGAATGTTATTTACTGCATTGCCGGAGATATGTTCCGTGGCTCCGTAATTGATGCGGAATACAAGGGCGTATCGACCATTGAGATTATGAATCTGCTGGGACCGGACGTTGTGACCATTGGTAACCATGAGGTAGATTACGGTCTGTCGCATCTGCTGTTTATCGAAAAATGCGCTAACTTCCCGATTATCAATGCGAACTTTCATATCCGCACGAATAATAAGCGTCTTTTCCAGCCGTTTTATATCGCGCATATCGATGGAATGAAGATTCTTTTCATCGGCATAATTACTGAGGACGTACTGGCGCAGACTAAGATGGATAAGGTAATCGGTTCCTTTGTAGATATCTGCGAGGCGGCAGAGGAAATCGGCCGTATTTGTAATACCTACAATCCAATCGATATCGATTTTACGATTATTCTTACGCATATCGGCTTCGAAGAGGATAAAAAACTGGCGGCAATGCTTGATCCAGATTGGGGCGTTGATGTTATTATCGGCGGTCATTCGCATACCTTTTTGGAGCATCCTGTAAAGGTTAATGATATTCTTATTGTACAGGCCGGAACAGGCACGGACCAGATCGGTCGTTTTGATATCATGGTAGATACCGACCTGAATGCGGTGGATACCTATACCTGGTCGACTGTGCCTATCGATGAAACCCATTGCCCGCGTGATGAGAGCCTGGAAAACTTCATTATGCACTACAAGGATTTGACAGATAAAAAGTACGGCAGACTGGTTACCCGCTTTGCCCGCAAGCTGGAGCATCCTTCCAGAATTCAGGAAACTCCTCTTGGCAGTTTGGTAGCGGATGCGTTGCAGGAGAGCCTTGGTATTGATGTTATGCTGATGGGCTCCGGTGCTATCCGCAGTTATAATCTGGGACCGGTAGTGCTGTACAGCGACTTTACCGAATGCTTCCCCTATGATGAAGCTGTGTATATGCTGCCGGTTACCGGCGAGCAGCTGACGCGCATGATTAAGTGCTTCCTGCGCGAGGAGGCCTTTACCGGCGAGCATACGGAATTTTATCAGCTGTCGCAGGGAATGCACGTAGTATGGAGCCGCAGTGGCCAATGCTTCAAGGAGCTGACATTTGAGGGCAAGCCTTTGGGAGCGCAGCAGATTTACAAGATTGGTCTGTGCAAATATCACTACAGCAGCCTGAAGCCGTTTTTGGATATTACGCTGGAGGAGGTTGAAGCTAATGGCAGAGTACGCGTGTTGGCAACCTCGTACCGCGATGTGATTGAGGAATACTTTATGACGCATCAGCACCTCAAACGTGAAATTGAGGGACGTCTGATTATTGAGGATTAAAAAGAAATTTGTAAAACAGATATAAAAAAGTACCGTCCCGGCAAAAATGCCGGGACGATACTTTTTAGGGGTATGTAGGAAGAATATGATATGTAAGATGCTAATAAGGCATCTGCAAGCTTAATTATTTACCTCAGATATTAAGCATGATAGTGGCAAACAGTTTGCATCTGCTGAAGAGGGTATCTACAACAGCAAATTCTTCTGCCGTATGGTTGCGTGCGCCCTGTACGCCAAGAGCACAGATTGTAGGAACGCCTGCAGCTGTAGCATAGGCACTGTCGCTGCCGCCGCCGACTGCTTTGGCTGTAGGTTGCGGTAAATTGCATTCTGCTGCTGCTTCCTGTACTAATTTAAGCAAAGCAGCGGTACCTGGAACCTCATCCATGGATTGGAATTCCGTAGCAGTCTTGAGAACGGTTTTGGTATCGGGAACGTATTGCTTATCCGCAATAGCCTGTAATTTGGGCAAAAATTCTTCCAGTAAAGCATAGTCGGTATAGCGTGTATCGCAGGTTAATTTTGCGTAGTCCGGAACGGCGTTGCTGACTGTACCGCCTTCGAATAAACCTACGTTGAAGTTAATACCCTTGTCGAAATCGGTTAAGGCTTCGATATCAAGGCCCTTATGCATTAATTCAATGATGGCGCTGCGGCCGTTTTGCGGGTCATTGCCTACGTGCGCGCCGCGGCCATAGGCTTCCATGGTAAATTCGTATCTGCCCTTGCGTCTGGTGACAACGCCCTGATCCAAAAAACCGGTTTCAAAGTTAAATGCTGCCAGCGCACCCTTGCTTTCCGCCAAAATTGTTTCGGAAGCATTGCTTAAGTAATGAGCTACCTCTTCGTCGCCTGCGAGGATTACTTTAATACCATGCTTGGTATAATTATTTGCCAAAAGCACTTTTAAAGCTGTCAGCATAATAACAATACCGCCCTTCATATCAAGGCAGCCGGGGCCGTAGGCTTTCCCGTCAACAATTTTAAACGGACGCTCTGCTACAGTGCCGTCTTTGAATACGGTGTCCATGTGGCCTAATAAAACGATAAAATCTTTACTGGTATCGCCAATTTTGCCGACAAGTGTGTTGCCTACTTTTTCAAATTCTACCTGAGTTGTAGTAAAGCCAAGTGTTTTTAAAATGGCTTCGATTTTTTGTGCGATGAAGTCAACGCCTGCTTTGTTGCCTGAACCGCAATCAACATTAACTAATTCCTGCCAAAGCTGCAGCATGTTTTCCTTTTCGGCGTCTATCTGCTGCCAAATTTTGTTTTTGTCTAATAATGTATCTGACATTGTTTTTGCCCCCCTCAAAATAATAAAAGACTAATAAAGGCTAAGACCTTTATTAAAGAATACATCTTTTCGCCTAGTGTGTCAATAGGAGATATATGTGTATATAATTTAAAAATAAAAAGACTGAGATTACAGTTTGATGCTGAACCTCAGCCTTTGGAGGAGTGTTTATAATTTTATTTTGTATATTTTGCGTGGGCGTCCTTTGGTTTCAGACATTTCCGAGCGGATTTCTTCGGCATAACCATGCTCCGTCAGGCAGGTGAGAATGCGACGGGCGCTGCGGGGCAGAATCTGCAGTATTGTGGCAAGCTCCTGTGCATTAAGCTCATCGCGTCCGTAAATTTTCAACGCATGGCAAATTTTGCTTAAGGTGGCTTGACTGAGAGATGTCTTTTTGCTTACTGCTTCCAACTGTGCTGATGCATACTGAAAATCTATCTGTTGTGCGCTTCCTAAAGGACCGCTGATTGTTTTGTCGTCAAGTACGACATACCAGCTGCCTTTTTTATCGGCGCAAGCATGCTTTAAAGCAATAACGGCATTATATTCTGCTTCGCGGGCACTGTTGCCTATGCCGATACCGCAGGCACGCAGGCTTTTGTTTAAATCGCGCAGAATCGGCAGTTCGGGCAGGCTGGTGAAGCTGTTGGTGAGCTGCTCTAAGCTGCCGCGCGTGGTGAAAATATAAAAATTACCTTCGTTGGCGGGCTTCAATGAGCCGCTGATGTTTTTGGTGTAGCTGATGAGCTTTTGCGAGATAGCGATTTCCCGGCTGTATAAGTCATCTACGGAATAAAAATTATCTTTATCTCCCAGCAGATTAAAGCTGAATACTTGCACGGCAATTTGGCCTTCCCGGAGTTTTTTTATACGGAATTGCGTTAAAATTACGTTTAAAATATTGCGTACGGTAACACGCACCGGCATAATACAGAAGGTCGGAATGCCTTCTGACTCCAATAGGCTTTTCACATAGCAGCTTCTGGTGACAGCAGCTTTAGTGATGCCTTTTTTAAAGAGCTCACGATGAAAAGCAGCATATCCGTTGAGCGATAAGGCACCATGCTCATCGGATAAATGATTAATAACGTTATAGTTTATCTGCATATCATCCAGAGCGCGGGTAATGTCATAATAGGGGATTGTATCTATACTTAATTCATCTATTTTAAAGCCTTGGTAAATAGCAGTGCAGAGTGTTTTATAAAAGCTGGCACCGCGGTAAGGAATGTAGTAGACGGGCTTTTGTGCTTTGCCCCAGTTTTTTATATGCAGATAATTTATCTGGTCAAAGACGAGCCAGGAGTCAAACTCCTGTTGGTGGTTATCGATAATATTCAGTGTATGTGTTCCGTCAGGATCAATGAATGCAGTAATTTCGTAGTCATTATATTCTTCTATGACTTCCTGCAGGATATTTATGTTATGTTCTTCGCTGATAACGCCTAACCTTATTTTCATGTGAACCTCCAAAAAATAAAGAATGGATTGTTTGTTATTCCTTATTATAGGATATATTATACACTGAATATAGTTTTGATAAAAGAATTTATTGCTGTTCTAATTCTTTTATTCTATCGATTGCAGCAAGTCCGCAGCCGATGCCGTGGTCATGCAGTGCCAGCAGCTTGTGCGGCTTAATATCAAATTTATCAATTGTAAGGGGTATCTGCGGGCGGATGATGACAGCCTTGCCTTCGCGTTCCATTTTTTCGACAGCCTCCAGCTGCTCGTTGTAAAGCTTAGGACGCTGCTCCATGATTTCCCAAAGCTTGGGATATTTTTTATAAACGGATTTGAGCAGGAACTTGGGCACGCCCTTTTTCTTGCGGTAGCCTTCGTTGCGTGTGAGCACGACAATTAGCTTTTCGTAACCTGCGTCGAGCGCTCTTTGGTAGGGAATGGGTGCCAGCAGTGCACCGTCGAGCAACGCACGACCTTCATGCTTGACGACAGGTGCGACAAAGGGCATGGAGGAAGAAGCGCGCACAGGAATAAAGTCCTGGCCTAATGCTTCCTGGTCGTACCAGACGCTTTCGCCGTTGACGATATCGGTGGCTGCTACCTGCAGTACGCCGGGATAGGAGCGGTAGGCTGCATAGTCAAAGGGGAGCAGCTGCTTGGGAAGCTCCTTGAAGATAAAGTCAAAGCCGAAGATGCTGCCGCTTTTAATCCAGTTACGCACACTGAAGTAACGCTTGTCGGTGACGTAGTGTTCGATAATCTGGCGTGTGCGCAGTGGCTGGGCAGACATATATGATAAGATATTGCAGGCTCCGGCAGAAACGGCGGTGATGTAAGGAAATGTGAGCTGATGCGCCAAAAAGGCTTCAAACACACCGGCGGAAAACATTCCCCGCATACCGCCGCCCTCCAGAACGAGAGCTGTTTTTTGTAAATGCATAGTAAAACCCTCCTAAGTGCTATTATACACTAGCAGTGGAGAAATACCAATATAAGGTGTAGCGGATGATGACAAAAAAACTATCCTGATATACAGAAGAATTTAGCCTTATCAGGCACTGATGAAGCTTTTAAAGACACATGAAATAAAACTTTGTTGAGCTTGAGACATATCAAAGACGGCCTTCTAAACACAAGCAAATACCATTAAAGTGGTTTTAGGAATATTTTTTTCTGAAATTGTTGACAAATACTTGAAAGTGATATAAAATATAGGCATCGAGAGACTATGAGTGAAAAAACAATTTCGTGTATATGCCCACAAAAACGAATAATGGAGACTGAGTGATTATGAGAAATTTCATTCAGTCTCTTTTTGCTTTTTTGAAGGCAAAATGTGAAATCAAGTTTTTAAGAGATAGTGTTTTTGAGAGAACAATTTAAAAAAACTGATTAAGGTGCCTGCCTTGGGCAGGGTAAATTAGGGAAAGCAGTGAAAATCTGCTACGGTCACGCCACTGTGATGCTTCTTGAAGCAAGCTTTAAGGAGTTAAGTCAGATCGCAGCCTTGATTATGTTATATATTTCTGCGAGAGACGGAGTGTATACGAGATATCTGTGCCTAGATGTATTGTATCCTTTTCCGCCGCAAGCAGAAAAGGATATTTTTATTTGCTGTGATGTCCGGAAATTACTGCAGTAAAGATATCCGAAATTATAAAAATTATTAAATTTTCTTATAGGATGAAAGGAGACTAATTAATTATGAGCGTTGAACTTTATGCGTTGTTTTCTTACGCATTTACCGCAGCAATTGCTCTGGTTATGATTGGTGCTGTAGTACTGCTCAACAAGATTATGGGCGGTAGTAATGATGAAGGAGGTATGGAATAACAATGGACGGAAATATCGTTGCACAATTATTCCCTGGCATTGCGTCTTTGATGGTTCAAGATACAACCATTGCTATTGCCAGAATCGCACTTATTGCATTTGGTTTTGTTTTAGCTTACTTAGGTTTTAAACGTACTCTCGAGCCGTTGATTATGGTTCCGATGGGTGTTGGTATGATTTGTATTAACTGCGGCGTGCTGTTCTTAGATGGCGGCAAGTTGGGTACTCTGTTCCTGGATCCGTTGATTTCCGATCCTGCGCAATTGGTTGACATTATGCAGATTAACTTCCTGCAGCCGATTTACAACCTGACCTTCAGCAACAGCTTGGTTGCTTGCGTAGTATTCATGGGCGTTGGCGCAATGTGCGAAATCGGCTTCATCCTGGGCAATCCCTGGACTTCCATTATCATCGCAATCTTCGCTGAATGCGGTACCTTCGTAACTTTGGTTTTGGGCGTACATCTTGGCCTGACACCTCCGGAAGCTGCAGCAGTTGCTTCTATCGGCGGTGCTGACGGACCGATGGTTCTGTTCACATCCCTGATGCTTGCTCCGCACCTGTTCGTTCCGATTTCTGTAATCGCTTACCTGTATCTGTCTCTGACTTATGCCGGCTATCCTTGGCTGCTGAAAATGCTGGTTCCGAAAGCTCTGCGCGGCAAAGACATTATGTTCTATGCTCCGGAAGTTCCGAAATCCAAAAAATTCATCTTCATTCTGGTATGCTGCGCACTGCTCTGCCTGCTGCTGCCGATGGCTGCTCCGCTGATTATGTCCTTCTTCCTGGGCATGGCTATTAAAGAAGCAGAAATCGTACCTTACCAGGATTTGATTGAAAACACCCTGCTGTACACCGGTACTCTGATGCTCGGCCTGCTGCTTGGTACTTTGTGCGAAGCTTCCACCCTGCTGAATCCGAAAGTTGCTCCGTTGATTGTTCTGGGCATTCTTGCTCTGGCAGTTTCCGGTGCAGTTGGTATCCTGGGCGGTTACGTTGTTTACTGGTTCAAGAAAGGCGACTTCAACCCGGTTGTTGGTATTGCCGGCGTATCCTGCGTACCGACCACTGCTAAAATTGCTCAGCATGCTGCTGAGGATGAAGATCCGTTTGCAATCGTTCTGCCTGTTGCTATGGGCGCTAACATCGGCGGCGTTATCGTATCCGCTATCGCTTGCGGCGTATTCATCGCAACCATTGGCATGGTTAAATAATTAACCTGATAAATTATTATGAAAATACAGCTTCGAGAATTTGATGTATTGAAATCAACAAATGAAACTGCTGTAGCTATGGCCCGAGAGGGCGCTCCCGAAGGAACCGTTATTGTTGCTGCCAGGCAGGATGACGGACACGGCCGTATGCAACGTGTCTGGAGTTCGCCGCTTGGCGGCCTATGGTTTACCGTTATCCTTCGACCGCAAATCGATCCCCAATTTGCTGCTCAAATTACCTTGCTTGCAGGCGTAGCTGTGGCTAAGGCCGTACGCAGACTGTATGATACGGAAAGCGTGAAAATAAAGTGGCCTAATGACCTGCTGTTAGACGGTAAAAAAATCTGCGGCATTCTTTCTGAGCTACAGCTTGATGAAAACGGCGTAATAGATTATGCTATAGTTGGTATTGGTGTAAACGTGGCGCTGTCAGCTGCAGACTTCCCTGCGGAAGTTGCTGCAACTGCAGCTTCCCTCAATGCCAGCCTGCATAAGGACTTTACCTGCGATCAGGTGCTGGCTGCCATTATGGAAGATTTTGGTATCTTGTATGACAAGTGGCTGCTGCTGGGCGCAGATGTCGTGATGAAGGAATGGCAAAAGCTTAATTGCACAGTCGGCAGACACGTCCTGGTGAAAGATAACGATCAGGTTATTTTTGCCGGTACTGTAACAGCCGTAGACGAAGAAGGTGCGATTATAGTGCGCAATGAGCAAGGGATAGTTCAAAGTTTTAACTTTGGTGAAATAAGTATCCGCTAAATGCTTCATAGACTTTTATTTGAGAAGAGAAGGAGTGATTGGGATGACGGCTAGTACTGCTCCAGGTTTCCTGGAAAATAGTATTGCGAGCCCCGGAATTGCAGCAATGATGTTGGCTTTGACTCAGACGATTTATGATGAGGACCTGGCCAAGCAGCTGGTGGCGAAGAAAGGGCTAAAAGCTGTAGTCACCGAGGTGGGAGGCAAAACAAATTTTTATGATTTCAATGAGAGAATTAACCGGGCTGTTATTGGGGCTTGTTTAAATTCAGGACTTATTGAAAAAAAGAGCAATGATATTCATGCAGTTATTCATGCTACAGAAGAGGCTAAAAGAGGTCTATTAGTGAGTGTTAGCACAAGTGCAAGCCTGGCAATGAAAATTGCTGTAGTAAGAAATGAGCATTGGATAGCAGTTGCCTTGTTTGGAAAATCTGCACTGCATTACATGACTAATCATGAACGTGCAGGGTTAGGTGTAATGCATATATAGGTGCATATATTATCGGACCGGATCACAATAAAAATTATATAGTGGTAATAGAGAGAGCGAGAGCAGACAGCCAGTTTAAGTGGCTGTTACCCCTACTCTCTCTTTTTTCGTCCGATTTATTATATGAAGCTTTTCTTAATTCAGAAAGGAGAGACCGTAATGGAGTTCAAAAAAGTTACCCGTGAGTGGGACACTCTGAAAAAGGACGCAATGGAGCGCGCAAAAAATGCTGCTCCGCTGGTCAAGGAAGGGAAAATTGTTGATGCTAAAGATACAGTTGCTTTGCTGGAAGCTGTAATCAAACCTTACGACAAAGTTAACATCGAAGGCAACAACCAAAAGCAAGCTGACTTCCTGGCTAAATGCCTGTGCCAAGTTGATCCCGCTAAGATTCATGATCTGCACATGGTTCAATCCGTGTTGACTCTTCCTGAACATCTGGATGTATTCGAAAAAGGTATTGCTAAAAAGCTGGATATGTCTTTCTCCGGCCCGCAGGCTGGCCGTATTGCCCAATTCCTGCAGGAAGGCAAACTGGAGCTTGGCGCTATCCACACTTATCTGGAATTATATGGCCGTTATTTCCTGGACCTGACCCCGCGTGTTGCTCTCGTTGCAGCTACTATGGCTGACAGAGAAGGCAATCTGTTCACCGGCTTCAGCACCGAGGATACTCCGGCTATCGTTGAAGCAACTAAATTCCGTCAAGGCATTGTTATCGCTCAGGTAAACAAAATCGTTGACAAGCTGCCTCGTGTTGATATTCCGGCTGACTGGGTTGACTATGTAATCCAATCTCCGAAACCGTTCTACATTGAGCCTCTGTTCACCCGTGACCCGGCACTGATTACCGATGCACAGGTACTCAAAGGCATGATGGCAATTAAAGGTATTTATGGTGAATACCAGGTTGAATCCATGAACCATGGTATCGGCTTTGATACCGCTGCTATCGAACTCTTGCTGCCGACCTACGGCGAAGAGCTTGGCCTGAAAGGCAAAATCTGCAAGAACTTCATCCTGAATCCGCATCCGACTCTGATTCCTGCAATTGAAACCGGTTGGGTAGAATCCGTTCACTGCTTCGGCGGCGAGCTGGGTATGGAAGATTATGTAGCTGCTCGCAGCGATATCTTCTTCGTTGGTCCGGATGGTTCCATGCGTTCCAACCGTGCATTCTCTCAAACTGCAGGCCACTATGCAATTGATATGTTCATCGGCGGCACTCTGCAGATTGACCCGTACGGCAACAGCTCCACCGCAACCGCTAACCGTGTTGCAGGCTTCGGCGGCGCACCGAACATGGGCTGCGACCCGAAAGGCCGTCGTCATTCCTCTGGCGCATGGCTCAAATGCGGCGAAGAATACGCACTCAACAAAGAGCTGTGGGGACCTGTACGTCGCGGTAAACGCCTTGTTGTACAACTGGCAGAAACCTTCCGTGAGAAACTGGCTCCTGGCTTCGTAGAAGAGCTGGATGCTTTCAAGCTGGCTAAAAACGCTAACCTGTCTATTGAACCTGTTATGATTTACGGCGATGACCTGACTCATATCATTACTGAAGAAGGTATCGCATACCTGCCGAAGTGCCGCAACATGGAAGAGCGTACTGCTGCTATCCGTGGTATTGCAGGCTTCACCGAAGTTGGCATGAAAGCAGACCCGAAAGAAACCAAACGTCTGCGTGAGCTGGGTGTTATCAAAACTCCGCAAGACCTGGGTATCGATATGAGCAGAGCTAACCGCTCCATGCTGGCAGCTAAGAATGTACATGACCTGGTTGAATGGTCCGGTGGCTTGTACAATCCGCCTGCTAAATTCAGAAACTGGTAATAGGAGGAGCTTAAAATGGCATTACAAAATCTGGAATTTGAGTTTGAATCTGAAAATACCCAAACCATTAACCCGGAATGGTCCCATATGGGCGTAACCGGCTCTGGTGACCTGGAAGTTATGTTTACCAAAAAAGACCTCGGCGGCAAAGTTCAGGCTAAAGTATGCACTCCGGTAAAAGGATTTGACGCTGTTTGGGAAAAAATGCTGGGTAAATTCGTTAACGATACCGGTGTAGGCAACATCGTTATTGAAATCAACGACGATAATGCTACTCCTATCGTAGTATACATGAGATTGCGCCAGGCTCTGGCAGAAGCAACCGCAAAGGAGGCTGAATAAGATGAAAAACTGGAATGAATTGGAAAAAAGCAGCTTCTTTGATGCTAATGCCCGTGAACGCGCTGTAGGTCTGTGCGACAAAGGCACCTTTACCGAACTGCTCGGACCTCATGATCGCTTTGAAAGTCCGCATCTGCCGGTACTCGGTACTGCAGTAGAGTTTGATGACGGCACCGTAACCGGTGTTGGCCTGATTGGCAAGCATCCTGTATTCGTAGTTTCTATGGAAGGCAAATTCATCGGCGGTGCTATCGGCGAAGTTAACGGTGCGAAAATGGTTAACACCCTGCGCCTGGCTCTGAAAGCAGCTAAAGATATCAAAGCTGCTCATGCTGATGACTATGACGCTCGTCGTCCTCTGGTTGCTATCTCCTTTGAAACCGGCGGTGTTCGTCTGCACGAAGCAAATGCCGGCCTGCTGGCTCATGCTGAGGTTATGGACGCAATTCAGGATTGCCGCCGCATCCTGCCGATTGTTGCAGTTGTAGGCTCCAAGGTTGGCTGCTTCGGCGGTATGGGCTTCGTAGCTGCTGCTACCGACGTTATCGTTATGAACGAAGAAGGCCGTATCGGTCTGACCGGTCCTGAAGTAATTGAGCAGGAAATGGGCAAGGACGAATTCGACGCTTCCAACAAAGCTCTGGTATATCGTACTACCGGTGCTAAGCATAAATACATCATCGGCGACTGCAACTATCTGGTTGAAGACACCGTCGGCGATTTCAAAGCTGCTCTGGCTGAGGTTGCTGACCTCTCCATGGAGGCTATCGAAAAAATGCGCCGCATCGGCTCTCTGAAACTGGTTCAGGAACAGCAAGGTTTGGTTAAGCTGGTAGCTGAAATGCAGCCTAAGGATTCCATGGACCTGTGGAAATACTATGGTAACGAAAACCCTGCTGAACTTCCGGAAATGACTACCGAGGAATTCCTGAAAGTTGTTAAACGCAGACCGCGTGCATAAGAGAAGGAGGTAAAGAAACATGGATGAAATGGAAAACACTATGATTGGCCGTGGCCGTGATGCAATTGAAATGATTGTTGACGCAGGCTCCTTCGAAGAAAACAAAATCGGCACTGCTGAGTTCGATCCTGACTATGGCCCGGGTGCAGTAGTTGGTACCGCTAAGCTGAAAGATGAAACTGTAACTGTTATCGCAAACGATGCATATGCTTTCAATGACCGCTTCCCGGTTGTATTCGGCGGCGTAATCGGTCTGGAAGAAGGCTACAAGATGGCTACCGCAGTATACCGTACTATGGAAGCTGATAAAGATAAACCGGAAGCTGAAAAACGCCCGATCGTTCTGATCGTAGACACCCCGGGCAACGGCCCCGGCAAAATGGAAGAAATTGCCGGCATGAACAAATCTACCGGTGCTTACCAGCTGGCATTGGCTGAAGCACGCAAATCCGGTCATCCTATCGTAGCAATGGTAATCGGCCGTGCAATCTCCGGCGCATTCCTGTGCCATGGCCTGCAGGCTGACGAAATCCTGGCTCTTTCTCCGGAATTCGGCACTATGATTCACGTAATGCCTCTGACCTCTATCTCCCGTATCACTAAGATGGATATTGAGCGTCTGGAAGAGCTGGCAAAGGTTAACCCGGTATTCGCACCTGGCGTTAACTTCTTCTACAACCTTGGCGGCGTAAAAGAAATCGTTCACAAGGTTGAAAATATGCGTGATACCATTGCAAAGCATATCAAGGAAGTACAGGAGCTTAAAGCTACCGATAAATATGAACAGCTCGGTCCTTGGGGCCGTGGCCTGGACGGCAACGAGCGCGGTGGCCGTGTAAATCGTCTGAAAGCTATGGCTAAAATGAACGAAGAGTTCGCTGCTGTTGCTGACAAATATATCAACGCATAATTATAGGAAGAAAGAAGGGGTAGTATGAAAGGTATTCTGGCTGAAATAGCATCGATGGTTAAGGACTTTGGTTCTGCGCCTACATTTGCAGAGATGCCGCGCAAGACATTAGCTGACAAAGGCATTGCGGGACCGACCGCTGCCCATACGATAGAAGAGGTTCATACTCCCCTTAATCTTGCTTATCTTACTTTTACTACAGGTTCATCTGCTTTTCAAAATATTGTCGGCATTACTTTTGCTGAACTGCCTGCACGCGTGAAGGCTTCCTTTACGGTTCTGGAGCTGGCAGGTCTTAAAGCAGGGGATAAGGTTCTTGTTACTTATCCTCCTCTGGTAAATGTTTTTAGTGGTGAAGCCTTTAAAAAATATGGCCTGCAATGGGAATTTTTGGTGCGGTCCAGCAGAGATGCTTTTTTGGCAGCGCTTTATGAATTCCAGCCGAAGGCTGTTGTAGGTGAATCTTCTTTTATCAGAGCTTCCTTGGAAGATGCTAAGCATATGGGTGTTGCGGATGAGCTGCCAAAAGATATTGTTTTGCTTACTGCTGGTACGCCTTTGGATTTGGAACTGCTGCCGATAGCGCAGGAGGTTCTGAATGCGGAGGTTCATGACTTGTATGGCTGCCAGGAATTTGGCTGGCTGTGCATGGACGGAGTGCCGGTGCGTGATGATATAGAGCTTGTAAAGCTGCCTGATAACGGCGGGCAGGATATGTATGAACTGGTCGTAGGCGGTTTGCCTATGGGTGACAGTTTCCCGGTTTCTGAAAGCGGTCATGTATGTAACCGTAACGGTAAGGTAATTACCTATCGTCGTGAGCGTACTTATCCTGAATATGAAGTGATTGTAAAAGCTACAACACTTACTTCTGCTGTTACCTTAGGCCGTGTAGCAAGATCGATATTACGCATTAAGGGCCGTGTAGTCAAGATTAGTCCGGATGTAGTTACAGGTGCCGAGCACACTGTACTGGAACTGATACCTGATTACATTACAGCCGGCAAGCAGCAAGGCATTATGATCGAGGGACCGGCAAAGACCAGATTCTTTGATGATCTGGTACAGGCACAGCTCGATTATCAACAGAAAGCGAAGGCGGACCCGACATGGACGAAACGCAATTAAAAAGACATAATCTGGTATTTATATCGAAGCAGGGAAAAGACAAAATCTGGAGCGATATTTCCCCGCACTATGATGGCGAAAGTAAGCATCTTGCAGAAGAGGTTTTGCAGGGTAATGTGGATATTCCGGGCTTTGTGCGTCGTAATGATGCAGAAAATACCGAGGGAATTGCCATTGGCTTTGTCCATCATAAACGTATAGACGGAAACCGTATCCGCATAGGTGCTTTTACTGCTGCTGATGATGTAGTAACGATTATGACACCTTATGAGGTCCTGACACGCAGGGCGTTTGCCTTTACAACGCGCAACCGTTGCATGCAGATAGTGCGCCAGCTATATGAATTGGCTGACGTATTCGACTTGCAGATTGGCGTACTTGGTTCTGCTGCATTGGAGCTGATAACAGGACTGCCGTATACAGATGAAAACTCAGATATCGATTTAATAGTCAAACCGGCGGGTTATAACCGTCTGCTGCAGTTTTACCGCGCAGCACAGGCCTGCTGTAATGACATTAATATGGATTTTGAGCTTGATCTGCCCAATGGCTATGGGGTCAAGCTTGCTGAAATGTTTATGGAAACCCAGACTGTACTTGGTAAAAGTTTAGAAGATGTCTCCTTGCTTAACCGTAAGGATGTCATGCAATATTTGAAATCTGAAAGTCTTTGCAGCTGTCAGGCTGAGCAAGACTAAAATAAGCTTTTTAATAAAGTTACAATGGGGAAACAATCCCCTGATTTTAAAGATTAAAGGAGTAAGAAAATCATGGAAATTAAATCTCGCGTACCCGGTAAAATCGTTCGTTTTGAAAAACAAGTTGGCGACACTGTTGCAGTTCGTGACGTACTGATCGTTATGGAAGCAATGAAAATGAAACAACTGGTACCTTCTCCGGTAGCAGGCGTAGTAAAAGAGTACAAAGTACAACCGGGCGACCGTGTAAGCGCTGGCCAAGTTGTTGCTATCGTTGAATAATAGCTTCAGCTGATTGTAGTATTAGCTTAGTTTTAATAAAGTACTTAAATAATTCACAATAAAAGGAGAAATGAATCATGGAAATTAAATCTCGCGTACCTGGTAAAATCGTTCGTTTTGAAAAACAAGTTGGTGACACTGTTGCAGTTCGTGACGTACTGATCGTTATGGAAGCAATGAAAATGAAACAACTGGTACCTTCTCCGGTAGCAGGCGTAGTAAAAGAGTATAAAGTACAACCCGGTGACCGCGTAAGCGCTGGTCAAGTAGTTGCTATCGTTGAATAATTTTTAACGATTTAACTCTTAGTTGTTTCGTCGCCCTCGTCCGTTTGAGGGCGGCGATAATAAAAAATTGTACTATGAGGTGAAAAATAATGGCAATTTATGGTGTAGCTTTATTGGCTGCCTGCTATATTGTAGGCATTTTCCTCGGTGACGTATTCGGTGGCCTGGTTGGTGTAAAAGCTAACGTTGGCGGTGTAGGCTTCGCAATGCTGTTCTTGATCTTGTTATCCAACAAGGGCATTGATGAAGGCTGGCTTGATTCTAAAGCTCAAAGCGGTATTGCGTTCTGGTCTGCAATGTACATTCCTATCGTTGTTGCTATGAGCTCTATTCAGAACGTTGTAGCAGCTTTGAAGGGTGGTCCTTTGGCTATTGGTGGCGGCGTTGTTGGTGTTGCTGTAGCTTTTGCTTTGATTCCTATCATTGGCAAGCTTTTTGGCAAGAAAGAGGTGAAGTAAGATGGATTTTGCTGCAATGTTTATGAAGGTATGTACCAAAAATGGTCTGGTATTCTCCTTTATGCTGATCGGTATCATTACTTTAATTACTTATAAGCTTTCCGGCCTGACCAAAGGTAAGGTTCATGGCAGTGCTATCGCAATCTTCGCAGGTCTGGTATTGGCTTATATCGGCGGTATTACTACCGGCGGTTCCAAAGGCCTGGCTTCCATCCCCATGTTTGCCGGTGTCGGCATGATGGGCGGCGGCATGTTCCGTGACTTCGCTATCGTTTCTACTGCTTTCGGCGCTGACCTGCGCGAAATCAAAAAGTGCGGCGTTGTTGGTGTAGTTTCCTTGCTGATGGGCGTATTAAGCTCCTTTGTTGTTGGTGCTGTTATGGCATACTTCATGGGCTATCCTGATGTAGTTTCCATGGTAACCGTTGGCGCCGGCGTTTGCACCTTCGTTGTTGGCCCTGTAACCGGTGCTGCTCTTGGTGCTTCTTCCGATGTAATTGCGATTTCTATCGCAGCAGGCGTTGTAAAATCCGTACTCGTTATGATTGTTACTCCGTTTGTTAAAAATATGGTTGGTCTGGACAACCCGCAATCCGCTATGATTTATGGTGGCCTGATGGGTACTTCCTCCGGCGTTGCTGCCGGTCTGGCTGCTGTTGATGCTAAGCTGGTTCCGTATGGTGCAATGACTGCCACCTTCTATACCGGTACTGGTTGTCTGCTGTGCCCGTCTGTTCTGTATTTAGCTACTAAGGCTATTATGGGTTAGGATACAGCTTAAATATTTTTTTCAAGGCATATGATACGGAGAAAGTAGGTAGGAATAATGAGTGAGCTTAAATTTTTACTTCAGAGAGTAGACAAAGACGAAATAAAAATGGACTTGAATAATTACACCTGCAAGCTTTCTCCTTTCGATGCTGATTTGCAAAAGGTTGGTCAATATCTGACGCAGGCAATATTGCTGGAAGTATCTACGCATCCTAAACCGGGTCTGGTAACCAGATTATCCAATGGTGCGCATAAGGATATGAGTATTTTTACCTTTATGATGAGCTCCGCTGTTCTGAGCAAAGCGTTCAACGATTTGCAGGATATCGGGCAGGCACATAGAGGAACCTTGGCAGAGCTTTTCTGCAAGCTGCGCAGCTACGGCGTTGGTGCAGAAGCAGAGCTTTTGAGAGTGACGAAGGGTGTCAATACACAGCGGGGAATTTTATTCGCCGGCGGCATAGTAAGTGCTGTAAGCGGCTATGCTATGAATATGGGGCTGAGCAGAGATGCTTTGCTGCCTCTGATCAAGGAAATGGCTGCAGGTTTAGTAGCCAAGGAATTGAAGAATCTTGACCATGCTGCAATGACAGCTGGCGAAAAGCTATATTATAAATATGGTATTACAGGTATTCGCGGAGAGGTTGAAAATGGTTTTCCGAGTGTGGTAAACTATGGATTGCCTGCTTTGGAAGATGCCTTTAACAAAGGTGCGACGATTAATGATGCTTTGGTGCATGCATTGATAGCTTTGATGACGGTTGTTGAGGACAGCAATGTTATCTGGCGCACTGATTATGATACTTTGTTGGAAGTGCAGAGAATTGCTAAAAACATTCTGAGCCTTGGTAGTGTCTTCACCGAAAAAGGCAGGATGGCTATAGCTGAGACAGAGAGGTACTTCTTGCAAAGGCGCATTAGTCCGGGAGGCAGCGCAGACTTGCTTTCCGTTACTATTACTTTATATTTACTCGAACATAAGGAATTTCCCAATGATATATTTTAGGGACATGGTATATCGGATAATTCCTTGACATATACAAATGCATAGCACAATGATGCTAATACTCCTCCATTTAGCATAGCAAGGTACGGTAGGGACAGCCGTACCTTGTTGTGCGTTGAAAAAAAGGTGATTGATAATGATAAATTTTGTTTTACAGGCTTTGGATGGTATTTTTACAATTGTTTTTGTAGTCGGTATCGGTTATGTGCTTAGCAAAAAAGGCTGGTTTGATGATAAAAGCAGTGCTTTGATTGCTAAGCTGGTTACAACAATTTCACTGCCGCTGTATATGATTACCAGTCTGACGAAAAATTTTACGGCAGAAAAATTGGCCGAGCTGGCACCTGATATGCTGCTGCCCGTATGCTCTATGCTTTTGGCACTGGTTGTCGGCAAAACAGCAGCCAAGCTGCTGGATGTGCGTCAGGGAAGGCGCGGTGTTTTTGTCACCAATTTTTTTATAGCTAATACCATGTTTATCGGCTTACCGGTAAATCTGGCGCTGTTTGGTGATGAAAGCATTCCCTCCGTTATGCTGTATTATATGGTTAACCTGACCTTCTTCTGGACGTTGGGTGTGCAGAATATAGTTGCGGATATTGAGGGTAAAGCCGGCGGTATTTTTTCTATGCAGGTGCTGAAAAAGCTGTGGTCACCGCCGCTGATGGGATTTGTGGCAGCAATTCTGCTTATAGTGCTGAATATACCGCTGCCGAGGTTTTTGGCACGTGGCTTTCAGTATGTCGGCAATCTGACAACGCCCCTGTCTTTGGTATTTATCGGCATTGAGATAAGCAAAATCAACTTGCGTGATTTCAATTTTGAAAGAGATATCTGGGGCGGTTTGTTCGGCCGTTTCATTGTCTGCCCGCTGTGCGTGTTGTGCCTGGTGCCGCTGATTAAGGTAGCGCCGATTTCCGTCAAGGTTTTTGCTATGCAGGCTGCTATGCCGGCAATGACGCAGATGGCAATAGTCTGCAAGCAGTATGGCGGTGACAGCCGGTATGCGGCAGCACTTTCGTTTATCACCATTATTGGCGGGCTTTTGGTAATTCCTGTTTACATGACTGTGGTTAATATGTATTTTTAAGCTTTAGCATAAAAAATGAAAGGTGGCGTTTTTATGAATCCGGAAGAAATTATCCGTAAAATGTGGAGCAGCAACGCATTTATGAATGTCCTGAAAATCGAAATCAAGGAGGTGCACTGTGGCGGTGCAACCTTGGTGATGCCTATTGATTTTGATATTCATACCAATCATTGGCTGGGTGTGCATGGCGGTGCCATGGCAGCGCTGGCAGATTGCGTAACTGGTATTACCTGTGCTTCTGTCGGCAAAATCTGTACAACACTGAATATGAATATTGATTATATCAGTAATGTACGCGGACTGGGCGCACTGAGCGTTACAAGCAGGATTGTACATAAAGGCCAATCTACTATTAATATTGTTTCGGAAATTAAGGATGATGAGGGAAATCTGATCTGTAATGTTACTTACATTATGTTCGTTATGGACAAGCTGCAGGAAGTGCCGGAAAAATGGTAATAAAATAAGCAACTGCCCTGAGGCAGCCACGATAAATATCGAAGCTGTTTCAGGGCAGTTTTGTTTTTCAAGCCTTAGCTTATCTGTACTTATTAGTGTGTTTCTTTTTGGTGTGCTGTTCGCGGTAATCGGCCTGCACCTGATATACCTGATAGATATACAGAGCGCACAGGGGAATAGCGACAATCAGGCCTAACCAGCGGTTGTTGAAGAAGTAGCTGCCGGCCATGCCGCCGAGCAAGCTGATGATAAGTACAATTAGCATATTAACCTTGATTTTCATTAAATATTTTTTCATTATATATTCCTCCCAGGTTTTATAATCAGTGAAATGTGTTATTGCCTGCGCAATCAAAGTAATTGCGGTACAACGATATTGTCTTGGGGAACAGCTTCCGGACGGAAAAGCGGCAGCAGCTCTGCTGCTGTAATAGGCTCCGGCTGGGGCAGCTGGCCTGCAAGATAGGCCAAGAGGCCGATAATAGGCTCCGGACTGCCAAAGAGCTGCCTGAGGGCAGCGATTTCCAGATCACCGTCGCGCTTGGAAAGTCTGCGTCCCGCAGCGTCTGTCAGCAGCGGTATGTGGCAGAAGGACGGCGGCGTAAGGCTAAGCAGGCGGTAAAGATAAAGCTGTACCGGTGTGGAGCTGAGCAAATCGCAGCCACGCACTACCTGATTTACGCCCATGAGCGCATCGTCAATGACTACAGCTAACTGGTAGGCGTAGACGCCGTCGCTGCGGCGTAGGATAAAGTCACCGCATTCGTGCGCCAAATTAGCCTGTTGCTTGCCGTAGTGCATATCCGTAAAGGCGATAAGCTCGTCATCAACCTTGATGCGCCAGGCGGGACGGCGCTGCTGCATTTTGGCGCTGCGCTGCTCTGCCGTCAGCTCGCGGCAGGTTCCGGCGTAAATAATACGTCCGTCGCTGGCGTGGGGCGCTTCGGCGGCGTGCAGCTCACTGCGGCTGCAAAAGCAGGGATAGACAAGCTCCTGCTGCTGTAAAAGGTCGAAGTAGTGGGCATAGATATCGCTGCGGCGGCTTTGGAAAAAGCTGTCGCTGTCAGCGCTGCAATACGCACCATCGTCCCACGTCAGCCCCAGCCATTCCAGCTCGCGGGCCAATGCGTCGGCCTTGGCGATGGAACAGCGCTGCGGGTCCAGGTCTTCGATGCGCAAAACTATTTTGCCGCCGCGGCTTTTGGCATAGAGCCAGGCCAGCAGGCTGCAGAAAACGTTTCCCAGATGCAGAAAGCCGCTGGGCGTAGGCGCAAAGCGCCCTACGACAGGCGTATTGTCTGCTGTCACTATTTCTCACCACCTTGACCGAATAATCAATATATACTCTAATATTTTACCATAAACTCATCTGCTTTGCTAAGGAGATTAGTCGGCGCGAGGGAAAAAGTTTACCGCATCGGCGATTTCACTATAATCTCACTGTTTCGCCCATCTGCTTTGCTGTATAATGTAATTATAAAAAGCAAAATGCTTTGTAAGCTGTATAAATGAGGTGAGAAAATGACAGAGCGTTTGGATGAGCACAAAATGAAATATGCTGTTGATACGGATAAAGAGGCGGAGGATATCTGCCGCTGGGCTGCTGCCCGTGCCGGTGTAATCGTTGTTGCTCCGGTAGTAGGCACGATGACGCTGATGGCGAACGAGGTTTATATGATTACCCGTCTGGCCAAGCTGCGCGGGATTAAGCTTTCCGAAAGTGCTGTGCTGGGACTTTTAGGCTCGCTGGGCGGTGCCTTTGTAGGACAGACCTTGGCAACGCTGATTCCCTTTGCACCGGTGCAGATTCCTGTTGGCATGTCGGTGACCTACGCTGTGGGCAAGGTGGCGAATGCCTGGCTGGAAGCAGGCTGCCCGGAGGATTTGTCGGCCTTTAAGTCTACTTATGAGGAGGCACGCATCGAAGGCATCAAAATGCTGGGCGAGCTGAAGAATATGGCCTGCAAGGATAAGCCGCTGGGCGATGAAAGCCGTCGCTTTGAGGTGGATGACGATTCGCCGGCAAATAAAAAGGTCGACGATTTGCTGCGTAAGGTAAAGGGCGTGTTGAAGAAGGACTGAGACACCTGCTTATGCCGGTAGTGTAGTTATTATGCTGCCGGCTTTTTTATAATTCTTTTCCCAAGTTAAGGGGATTTGTTGTATAATATATACTTGAGAAAATATTTTTATGTGAGGTCTGAATATGCGCTTAAGAAAAAAACCATGGATTGAAGAAGCAATGAAGGAAGTGCAGGGAGAATACGTTTTCCTGCATGATATTGATAAGTTTAAGGGACATTGGCAGGAAATGTTCCCGGGCAAACGTCTGTGTCTGGAAATTGGCTGCGGCAAGGGACGCTTTACCATCGGTATGGCAGAGCTGTATCCGGATAAGGCCTTTATCGGCATTGAAACACAGCATGATATTGCCTATTTCCCCGCTAAGGCAGCGAAGGATAAGGAGCTGACGAATGTTAAAATCATTTGCGCTAATGCCGAAAACCTGCTGGACTGGTTCGAGCCCGGCGAAATCAAGGAGCTGTATCTGAATTTCAGCGACCCCTGGCCGAAGGCACGTCATGCCAAACGCCGTCTGACGCACCGCAACTTCCTGGCGCTGTACAAGCAGCTGCTGGGCGAGGGCGGTCACCTGCGCTTTAAAACGGATAACCGCGCTCTGTTTGATTTTTCCGTAGAGGAATTCAAGGAGTTCGGTCTGCAGATTATTGCTTTGAGCTATGACCTGCATCATTCCGAATATGAGAACCCTGTACAAACAGAATATGAGCAGAAATTCAGTGCGCTGGGTACGCCGATTAATTTCTGCGAGGTAGTTTTTTAAATAGGGCCTTGCCATGAATAAGAGATTTTTGTTATGGGATAATCCCCGTCAGGCTATTTTTACTCTTATGGCTGTGCTGCTGCTGCTTGGCGGCATCAATGTGTTCAGCGCCAGCTTATATGATAACGGACCCTCTTATTTGTTTCGCTATTACTTTTGTGCTCTTGTGGGACTGGCAGGCATTTATTTTGTCCGTCGCATAGGCTACAAAAGGCTGCTGAATAAAAGATTTCTGTGGATATGCTATTGTATAGTGCTGGTTATGCTGGTAGTAGTACATTTTTGGGGAGCAGCAAATAAGGGTGCTACACGCTGGATTTATATAGGTTCTTTTTCTATCCAGCCGTCAGAGATAGCTAAGCTGGTGCTGATTATGCTGTCAGCCAGATTTTTGGGCAATGCGATGAAGCTGGGAGAGAAGATAAGCCTGTATAAGGGCGAATGCCTTCTGGTAACCATGGCTGCCGGTATAGCGGCATTTGGCGTTCTTGTGCAGCCTGACTTGGGAACGGCGGCGATTATTGCGGCGCTGGTAATGGGTATGTTTATTATTGCCGGGCTGCCTGCGCGCTGGATAACAACTATTGTTGGCGTTGGTGCTGTTGGCGCTGTGCTTTTGTCAATAAGTTCGGAATATCGTCTGCAGCGGCTGCATGTGTGGTTTGACCCATGGCTCGACCCGCAGGGCAAGGGCTATCAGATGGTGCAGTCGCTGCTGGCAATCGGCAGCGGCGGCCTTACGGGCACCAACTGGGGCCACGGCGCAGCGAAGTTTGCTTATCTGCCGGAGGCTCATACCGACTTTGCTTTTGCTGTTTTTTGTCAGGAAAACGGCTTTTTCGGAGCGCTTATTCTGCTGCTTGTTTTTTGTCTGCTGGGAGTTGCTTTTTATAAGATTACCATCAGTACGCGAGATCAGAAGGGCTTTTTGCTGGCAGCCGGAGTTACCTTTTTAATCATCGGCCAGGCCTTTGCCAATATGGCGATGGTTTGCGGTATTTTCCCGGTTATCGGTGTACCGCTTATTTTTATCAGCTACGGCGGCAGCTCGATGATAATTTCTATGGCGGCAATCGGTTTGCTGCTGTCGGTTTATGATGAGGAAGAAAAGCAGCAGCTTCTGGATGCCGAGCCGCCGGAAAAACGCCGCAGTGATTTGCGTGTTGTGGGCAGCAGGAGGTGGCAGCAATGAAGCCTTTTGCTTTTTTAGATAGTAAACGGCGTTTTACAGCCTTATGTATATGTATGGTTGTAATTGTAGCCGGTGTGTTTTTGCGTTTAATCTGGCTGCAGGTAGTGCAGGCAGACAAGCTCAAGCAGCTGACGAAATCGCAACTGACGGCAGAGTATATACGCGGTACTCCGCGCGGACGCATTGTGGACCGTGACGGCGAGGAGATGGCTGTGAGCATTATGACGGGCTCGCTTTACGCAGACCCGGAAATGATGCAGGACGAGCAGGATGAAAAGAACAAAAAAACCGTGCAGCGCGATGTACGACGCTTAAGCGCGGATTTGCTGGCACCGGTGCTGAAAACAGATGCCCAAAAGCTTTACGGTATTTTTACCGGCGGCGGACGCTTTGTCTGGCTGAAGCGCACGATGGAGCCGAAGGAAGCAGCACAGGTACAGAAAATTATTAAGGATAATGATTTGAAGGGCCTGCATTTTCTGGAGGAAAGCAAGCGCTATTATACTAAAAAGCGTGCTGCGGCGCAGATTCTCGGTTTTATCGGTACCGATGACAAGGGTCTGAGCGGCCTGGAATATCAGCTTGATGATGTGCTGAAGGGCAGTGAAACAACATATTCCAAACTGCATGATGCGGTGGGCAAGCAGCTTTTAGGCTTGATGGTGAATGATCCGGGGCATGAGCTGCAGCCGAAGCAGGAAAAACTGCCTACGGTCTATCTGACGCTGGACAGCAAAATCCAGTACGTGCTGGAGGATGCTATGGACGATGCTATGGCACGCACCAAGGCCAAGGGTGCGGCGGCCATCATCATGGACCCGTACACCGGTGAGATTTTGGGTATGGCCAGCCGTCCTACCTTTGACCCGAATAATTTCGGCAAGTATAGCCCCGACAGCTGGACAAACCGTGCCGTTTCCATGATTTATGAGCCGGGTTCGGTATTTAAGCCGATTGTCGGCTGCATGGGATTGACGGAGGGCATTATTACACCTGATACACCGATTCAGGACAACGGCCGTATCAAGATTGCCGACCGCGTAATCTACAACTGGGACGGCGAAGGCATGGGTACGGTACCGTTTTCTACTGTTATCAAGTTTTCTATCAACACCGGTATGGTACAGCTGGGCATGAAGCTGGGAGCGGACAGGCTTATCAGCTATGCGAAAAAGTTTGGCTTCGGTACGCCTACTGGCATTGAGCTTCCCGGTGAAGAGGGAGGCATTCTGTATAATCCCAAGGATATGTATGAGCCTGACGTAGCGACGATGGCTATCGGTCAGGGCGTTGCGGTGACGCCTTTGCAGGAGTTGCGCGCTATCTGCGCGATTGCCAACGGCGGTGAGCTGCTGCAGCCGTATATCATCAAAAAAATTGTGGCTGCCGACGGAACCGTTATCAAGGAAGGCAAAAAGACGGTAGTACGCAATGTTATTACCGAGCAGGTTGCACGCCAGATGCGCGAGATGATGGAAAAGGTAGTCAGCGAGGGCGGCGGCAAGACTGCAGCGATTAAGGGCTACCGCATTGCCGGCAAAACAGGTACGGCGGAGAAGCTGGCAGCAGGCGGCGGTTATGCTGCCGGTCAGTACATTGCTTCCTTCGTGGGCTTTGTGCCTGCGGATAAACCGCGTTATGCTATGCTGGTAATGCTGGATACGCCTCAGGGAGCCTTCTACGGCTCGCAGGTCAGCGCGCCTATCTTCCGCGATACGCTGCAGCAGATACTTGTTGCCAAGGGCATTCAGCCCGCAGCAAGCGAAGGCCTGCCTTCTTTCGAGGAAATGAATGCCGTAGGACAGAAGGATGAAAAGAAGCCGAAGCAGCTGCCGGTGCTGCAAAGAATGCCGGACGGCAAAATCAAGCTGCCGGATTTCAAAGGCTTGGATATGCGCAATACTGTCGACCTGCTGGAGCCGTACAAGCTGAAGCTGAAGCCTTACGGCAGCGGTCATGCATGGCAGCAGAAGCCGCCTCCGGGCAGTGAGGTGCTTGAAAACACTACGGTAGAAGTGTGGTTTAACTAAAAAAATTGTATTATTTTACTTCCCCGGGCAGGAAAAAAGCTGCTCGGGGAAGAACTATATAAGATACTTTGCCACTATGCGCAGTTTTTTACGCAATGAAATAGGAGGAGATAAACATGTTATCCGATATTGAAATTGCCCAACAGGCAAAAATGCAGAAAATTACTGATGTTGCTGCAAAATTAGGCATTAGCGAGGACGATATTGAATTATATGGCAAATATAAAGCAAAACTGTCCTACGATTTAATCCGCCGTGTTAAAGATAAAAAAGACGGCAAGCTGATTCTGGTTACCGCTATTACCCCGACTCCGGCAGGCGAAGGCAAGTCCACTACTACCGTAGGTTTGGCACAGGGCCTGGCTAAGCTCGGCAAAAAGGTTATCGTAGCTCTGCGTGAGCCTTCCCTCGGCCCCTGCATGGGCATTAAGGGCGGCGCTGCAGGCGGCGGCTATTCTCAGGTTGTGCCGATGGAGGACATCAACCTGCACTTTACCGGTGACTTCCATGCTATCACCTCCGCACATATGCTGCTGGCAGCAATGCTGGACAACCATATCCAACAGGGCAACGCTCTGAACATTGACCCGCGCCGTATTGCCTGGAAGCGTGTTGTAGATATGAACGACCGCGAGCTGCGCAACATCGTAGTAGGCTTGGGCGGCAAGGCTCACGGCGTACCGCGTCAGGACGGCTTTGACATCACCGTTGCTTCCGAGGTTATGGCTATTCTTTGCCTGGCAAGCAGCCTGCACGACCTCAAGGAGCGTCTGGCAAAAATTATCGTTGCTTACGATTATAACGGCAAACCTGTTACCGCAGGCCAGATTAAGGCTCAGGGCGCAATGGCAGCTCTGCTGAAGGATGCCGTTAAGCCTAACCTGGTACAGACTCTGGAAAACGTACCGGCAATCATCCATGGCGGTCCGTTTGCTAATATTGCCCATGGCTGCAACAGCGTTATGGCAACTCAGACCGGCCTGAAGCTGGCTGATTATACTATCACCGAGGCAGGCTTCGGCGCTGACCTGGGTGCAGAAAAATTCTTTGATATCAAATGCCGTTATGCCGGCCTGAAACCGGACGCAGCCGTTATCGTTGCTACCGTACGTGCACTGAAGATGCACGGCGGCGTACCGAAAACCGACCTGAAGACTCCGAACGTAGAAGCAGTTAAAAAAGGTCTGGTAAATCTGGAGAAGCATATCGAAAACGTTAAAAAATTCGGCGTTCCCTGCGTAGTTGCTATCAACATCTTCGCTCAGGATACCGCAGAGGAGCTGGAGGCAGTTCGCGAGCACTGTGCTAAGCTTGGTGTTAACGTTGCACTGTCCGACGTATTCGCTAAAGGCGGCGAAGGCGGTATCGACCTTGCTAAGGAAGTAATTGCTTTGGCAGACAGCGGCGAGAGCAAATTTGCGCCGATTTATCCGCTGGATATGAGCCTGAAGGGCAAGATTGAAACCATCGCTAAGGAAATCTATGGTGCTGACGGCGTTAACTATACTAAGGAAGCAGATAAAGCTCTCAAGGAATTTGAAGAGCTTGGCTACGGCAACCTGCCTATCTGCATGGCTAAAACCCAGTATTCCTTCTCCGATGACCCGGCACTTTTGGGCCGTCCGAGCGGCTTCAAGATTACTATCCGCAACTGCCGCATTGCAGCAGGCGCCGGCTTTATCGTAGTTCTGACCGGTGATGTTATGACTATGCCCGGTCTGCCTAAGGTTCCGGCAGCAGAGAAAATTGATGTTACGGATGATGGTGTTATCAGCGGTCTCTTCTAAAAAAGTCTGACGGATAAAGCGCCATCTGCGTTGCGACGGCTCCTGACGCAAAGACCCATGTTGTCGCAAGCGTAGCGAAGCGAGAACATGTTGGTCGTGCTAATACCCGAAGGGTGAGGAGTACGTGTAAGTACGCAGTCGTCGCTATCGCATAGCATCTGACGCTTTCCCGCCAGCCTTTAAGGAAATCGGAGGATAAAGCGCCATCTGCGTTCCTGTTTTGCTATCTATAATAAATCAACTATGTTTTTTGAGGTGAATTTACTATGGAAACTGTTTTAATGAGGGGTAAGCCTGTTGCTGATGTTTACCGTGAGGCTATTGCCAAAAAGATTGCTGTTGCCAAGCAGCACGACTTGGTAGTAACCCTGGCTATTTTGGTTGTGGGTGATGATCCCGCATCTCACGTATATAAGGACAGGCTGGTCAAATTAATTGAAAGTCTGGGCGGTGCTGCTAAGGTTATCACCTGCCCTGCCGATACTCCGGAGGAGGAGGTTATCAGCATCATCAAAAAGCTGAACCGTAACCGTTACGTTACCGGTATTATGCCGATGATGCCGATGCCGAAGCATATCAACAGCGATAACGTGGGCGCGGCAGTTTCGCCGAACAAGGACGTAGACTGCTTGAATCCGCAAAATATCGGTGATGTGTTCATGGGCCGCAGCCGTTTTGCTGCCTGCACTCCGCGTGCCTGCATGGCAACGCTGGCGCACTATGGCATTGAGCTGGAGGGCAAGAACGTTGTCGTTATCGGCCGCAGCAATGTTGTAGGCAAGCCGGTAAGCGTACTGCTGCTGCAGCAAAACGCTACTGTTACCATCTGCCATTCGCGTACACGCAATCTGCCGGAGATTTTAAAGCAGGCAGATATTATCGTCGCTGCAGTGGGCAAGGCCTGCTTTGTGAAGCCGGAAATGGTCAAAGAAGGCGTTGTGATTGTTGACGTAGGCATCAACGCTGTTGACGGCAAGCTGGTGGGCGACGTTGACCCCGCAGTTGCCGAAAAGGCGAGTGCCTTTACGCCTGTTCCTGGCGGTATCGGTGTTGTCAGCAATATGATGGTAATGGAGTGCCTGACACGTCATATCTGATTTTGCTGCAGGTACAATAATTAAGTGGGGAGCTTTATGAAATATTTATGGGTTTTTCTCACTGCCTGCCTTGTGGGCATTATCTATTATAATTCGTCACTGCCCTTGAAGCAGTCTTCCGAGATTAGCGGCTGGTTTGCTGCGCTGACGCAGCTTTTGGCGCAGCATCTGGATATTCATCTGGCGGGCGATGTTGAGCATCATATCCGCAAAATGGCGCATTTCTGCGAATTTGCGCTGTTGGGACTGCTGCTGTGCCGCAGCTTCAGTGCCTGGGGCGTGCCTAAGCTTACGGCAACCGGTTATATTCTCTTTTTAGCGCTTTTGGTAGCTGTAATAGATGAATATATCCAAGCCTTTTCGCCGGGACGTGCCAGCAGGGTGAAGGATGTACTGCTGGATTTCAGCGGTGTCTTCTGTGCCTGGCTGGAATATCGCATCTGGGAATGGAGCGCACGAAAATAATTAAAAATTGTAGGCTGCAGCTTGGCACCGACAGGCGTCCGGCTGCAGCTTTTTGCTGTTTCAGAGTATCGGTGCAGAGAAATAAATGCTTTTGCAGACATTTTGCCGCTTCTTCTGCTTGCACTCATCGTTATCCTGTGCTATAATTTGGGTTGACAGATGGTGAACGTTAAAAACGTCAAGGTTAACGTATCACTTATTTTTTTACAGCATAAGCCTACCAATTAAGTAGGTTACAAAAGGAGAAGAAAATATGAACCCGCAAGCATTAGCACAAGAAATTATTGATGGCAGAAGACTGACTCGTCAGGACGAGTTAAAGGCATTTCTGACCTGCGATTTGCAGGCCTTATGTGAAGGCGCAGATAAAATCCGCAAGCATTTTGTCGGTGAGCGCGTGGATTTGTGCTCCATCATCAACGGACGCAGCGGCCGCTGTCCGGAAAACTGCAAATTCTGCGCGCAGTCCGCACATAACCATACCGATTGCGAGGTTTACAGCTTCCTGCCGGAGGAGGATATCGTAAAGCTGGCGCGCCTGAACCAGGAGGAGGGCGTACACCGCTTTTCCATTGTAACCGCCGGCAAGGCGCTGACCGGCGAAGAGTTCGACAAGGCGATTCATGCGTATGAAACCATGCATCGTGATTTGAAGATTGATTTGTGCGCTTCCATGGGCTTCCTTTCCCGTGAGCAGCTGCATCGCTTGCATGAGGCAGGCGTCACCAGCTATCATCATAATATCGAAACCTCTAAGCGCAACTTCCCCAATATCTGCACTACGCATACCTACGATATGAAAATCAACACGCTGAAGATGGTTAAGGAGGAGGGCATGTGCGCCTGCTCCGGTGGTATTATCGGCATAGGCGAAACCTGGGAGGACCGTCTTGATATGGCTATCAGCCTTGCAGAGCTTGGCATTGATTCTATTCCGCTGAATGCGCTGATGCCGATTCCTGGTACGCCGCTGGAGCATCTGCCGCGTCTGAGCGAGGATGATATCCTGCGTACTGTGGCCTTTTTCCGTTATATTAATCCGCTGGCCAACATCCGCTTGGGTGCAGGCCGTGCACTGCTTACCAATGACGGTGAAACGGCCTTTAAGGCAGGCGCATCCGCAACTATTACCGGCAATATGCTGACTACTGTGGCCTGCGCTACGATTCGCAGCGACAGAAAGATGCTGAATCATATGGGACGTGACATTAAGCCGGAATATATGACGGATGAAGAAGCTGCTGCTATTGATGCCAGAGCGGAACAGGCATGATTATAGCTTAAAATGAATTTTGCTGCCTGCGGAGGGACGAGGTCCTTTTGCAGGCAGCTTTTTTGTGCTGCTTTAACGGTGCGTTTTGCACCGGTTGCACCAGTTGAACCACTTTTTTCAGCGTTTTTGCCGAAAAAGCCGTAGCTCGCAATTTTTAATATAATATAAATGAAAAAGCCTTATTTTAGCCGTAAACAGCATAAAATAAAGCTTTAGAACCCTTACGAAGACTTTACTTACAGGGATACATATTAGGGGGTGTGGAGCAGTTTTTGCGTTTGCACCAAAAGTAGTGGTGCAAGTGGTTCAAGTGGTGCAGAGGATGGAATTTTAATTTTACGTAAAGGTGAGTTGAGCAAAGGTTTTTTAAATTTGCTTTGAGCGCGTTGCAAAGAATATGGTGTTAGAGTTGTTTATACCATAATGGTTTGTGATCCGGAGTATATTTTTTGTTGAATGTATCATCTTTACAAGTATATTTTGCTGCTGGAGGAGTGTTTCTGCAAATCCTATAGCATAATTGGTCTAGTGGCTTGTCGCTGTCGATAAATGTTCTTATCCATCCCTGTATATATAAAGATGGTGGATTAAATTTACTTTTGCTTCCATAACCTATATTTTGTTCGATTATGAATGATTGAGCTAGTATGGCGTTAATATCTATAGGGGATAGACATTGCGTGCAGTTAAGTGAAGTTAATTTATAAACTGCAGTTAGAGGATCTTCTCCATAAAAGATGTTGTCGAAAGTTTCTAATATATCATTTTGGTTACTTGGATTTTCTTTAGATAAGTTGTATAGGTCAAATAATAAACGTAAATGATTTGGTTTATAAGCTTCTTTATATGGTTCTTTAAGATAAATCTGAAAATTTGAATTTATATCATAGTTTTTGAATCTAGAAGATAGAGAACTTGGTCTTAAGAAGAAAATCTCATAGCCTTGATTTTTATGTACCGTAACTTTTTTGTCAAATGGCAATTGTTGTGCGATTCTAGTCATTTCTATAATATTCATACAATCAACTCCTCGGTATCTTTATATTATTAAAGAATTTATCAATATCTATATCAAGCGCATTTGCTATTTGATTTAAAACAGATATTGAAAGGCTTTTGTTTAATCCTGAAGCTTCTATTTTGGCTAAATAACTAATGCTTATTTTTGCTTCTTCAGCAAGTTGGATTTGTGTAAGCCCTTTTTGCTTACGATAGTATTTTATATTTTGACTTATTGTATGATATAACTCATAATCAGAAGAAAATCGCATGATGTATCACCTTACTTAAGTTTCACTATTTGTGAATATTATCTCATTTTGTTAAACGACTATATTTCACTTATAGTGAAATAAAAAAGAGTGGGTAAAGCTTTTGACTTTACTCACTCTTTTGGTGATAGCGGTTTTTAGTTTTTACTTAAATAACTGCTCGAAAATATTGTTTTCCATATCTGTGATATTGTATAAGGTATCTAACACCTTGAAGGTTTCTTCCAGATTACGTCTTGCACTACGCCAACCTGCGCCGTCAGTAATCCAAACAAACTTGAAATCTTTGATGTTTTTAGATTCCTCGGCAATCATTTTATAGCTGCGAGATGTTTCGTTTAATTTGGAACCACCGCTTGCGTAGAAGTTTGTTTCGATAACATAAATACAATTATCTGTTTTTATGACAAAATCCCAACGTTTTGTGGACGTTCCTTCAGCGGAAATAGCAGATAGATTAATTTGCCATTTTTCTTCTATTTCCGTAAGGTACATTTCTTTGTAGTATTCTACTTTAGCTTTCTTTAAATAGCTTTCAACTAAATCTTCCATCTGATGACCGCCGCGATTTTTGCGACCATTGGAACCTAAGCCTACTTCAACGCCTGTTACGTAATCGTATAAATTAGAGATAATATGGTTCTCTAGCATATCAAATAAACCGGTATGACGCATAAAGTATTTATATTGTTCTACAGATTGCTCGGCTTGGGAAAAATTGTAGTTTACTGAGTCTTTTTCATCCTGACAATATATTTCAGATTCGCGTACAGCCAGTAAAATAGGTATAGCCTTTAAACATTCAGGATATCTGGCAAGAAGAGCTTCAAAATCTTCTTCGATATGTTTTGAATGGATAAGAGAATTCAATATATTAATTTCAATTTTTAAACGTTCGGCATTTTCATATACTTTGGCAAAGTCAGTATAATATCCGTAACCATTGATAGAAGGTCTGAAAGTTGCAAGCCAATCATTAAAAATGCGTTTCTGCATATGTAGTCACTTCCTTGTAGAGTTTGTTTGTATTGCAGAGTAGTTTAATCTATAAGCAGCTCTACATCTTCAAATTTTCTGATGTGTAGATAGGCATCTTCATTTTCGCTATATAAAAGCTCATTAATTTCGTCTACAGAATCATCAAGGTTGCTTTTGTCGATTTTTTTATTTAAAAATGTGCTTATAATCCTAAAAGCTTCTTCTTCTATAAGCATTTTTGAAGAATACGGAATGAGATTTGCGTATTTGCTATTCTTACTTATATAGCTTTCCATAAGATAGTTTTCATTGCCGGAATAACCAAGAAGTCGGAACATCTTACTGGGATCATGACGTTCATAAAGTGTACTGCCTTCTTCTTCTGATAGCCATGAATATTTTATTTCGTTGGCTTTATTGCCGTATAAATGCTCAAATAAGGATACCCACATTTTACTCATCTGGCACCATGCAGTTTCTGTATCAACAGCAAAATAATAATATTTCATACCATCAATTACACTTGAAGAAACAGCGGTTATCTCGGAGATTTCACCGCGACATTTGCCATAATAACCATCAATGACCTTTTTTTCATCGAGTTCAGCTTGTATAAGGATATTGCCTAGCCATTTTGAACATCCATTCCAGTTGTTAGAGCTGAGTTTATCTTTAGGCATATTGCTCCATCTATTAAGCTTATCATGCAAATCACAAATGATGTCTTTGTTTTTGCTATAAAATAAATTATTATTATAAGCCCAGTTCGGCATTGCATTTCCTCCTTCGCAAAATTTGTTTGCTAACCGAAAAATATTATGATATTAATCGCCTATATATAGTATAAACGTTTGTAGAAAAAATGTCGAGATTATTTCATACAAATAAAGTGCTAAAACTAGACAGGAAGAATATAATATGATAGAATAAAAAGAAAATTCTGAATAATATAAGGGCGGCGATTATTATATATATTCAACCAAGTAATTTCGCATTAGAAAAAACAACAATTTGGTCTTTTAAAGAGCGTGGGAATTGGGCTACTCACACCGGAGAATATAGAGGAAACTGGTCACCGTATGTACCGAGGAATCTTATTTTACGTTATACAAAACCAGGTGAATGGGTGTTAGATCAGTTTGCTGGAAGTGGAACTACGCTTGTAGAAGCTAAACTGTTAAATCGCAATGCGATTGGAATTGATATCAACAATAAAGCAGTAAATTTGGCTAAGAAAAAATTACAAATCTCATTTGATTCCATATCACAGATTTTTGTTAAACAAGGTGATGCTACAAATTTATCATCTATAAAAACTAATGGGATTGATTTTGTTTGCACACATCCGCCCTATGCTGATATTATAAAATATAGCCAAGATATACCGGAGGATATTTCTTGTTTATCATTGAGCGATTTTTTGGAGAGAATGTCTTTAGTAGCTCAGGAAGCTTATCGAGTTTTAAAGCCTAATCATTATTGCGCGGTAATGATGGGAGATATAAGGCGTAAAGGAAAAATTTTCCCATTAGGATTTGAAGTAATGAAGATTTTTTTGGAGCAAAACTTTCATTCCCAGGAAATTATTATTAAAGAACAGCATAATTGTCGTTCAACGGACTATTGGCGTGAACGCAATCTTCAGTTTTTATTATTAGCGCATGAGTACATTTTTGTTTTTCAAAAGTAAAAATTCAGGATTGTCAAGTTCAGTTATTGCCTCTATAATAGAATGGTATAGTTTAGTCTGGAGAGGAAGAATAACTTGAAAAATGCTACAGTAGGTCCGTTTGTAAAATGGGCTGGTGGTAAAAGACAGCTTTTAGCACAAATAAGAGAGAGAATGCCAAGGGAATATAATAGATATTATGAGCCATTTATAGGCGGAGGAGCAGTAGTTTTCGATTTACTTCCTGAAAATGCGTTGATTAATGATATCAATGAAGCATTGATAAATGCTTATGTACAGATAAGAGAAAATGTAGATTCATTTTTAGATAATATTAATAGAATTGATTCTGCAATAGGGGAGGACGGCAAAGCTTACTATTATTCAATGCGTAATTTATATAATATGAAATTAGAAAAAATGGAATATGATATTGAATTGGCGGCATTGTTCGTTTTTTTGAATAAGCATTGTTTTAATGGATTGTACAGAGTAAATAGCAAAGGACTATTTAATGTTCCTTATAACAACTCTAAACGTGTGTCCTGTGATGAAGAGTCTATAAGAATGACTTCGGATTATTTAAAAAGAGTAACGATAACAACAGGTGATTTTGAAGATGCATGTCGCAATTCCGGTAGAGGTGATTTCGTATTTTTGGATAGTCCATACGCACCTTTGAATCCTACTTCTTTTGAATCATATACTAAAGAAGGTTTTACGCTTGAAAGTCATGAAAGGCTTGCTCGCTTATATGATGAGTTAACAGAGCGAGGCTGTTATTGTATGTTGACGAATCATAATACAGAACTTATTGAGCAATTATATGGTAATAAGGGATATGCTATTAGTGTTGTAAACGTAAAGCGCATGATTAATTCAGATGCTAATAATCGCAAAGGTCAAGAGGTTATTATCTGTAACTATTAAAGGCTAGTATTATGGAAAATTTATTCGAAACAGATGTAGAATTTTTCTACCAAACTGAAAATGCACAACTGCTCCTAGGCGATACATTTGAGCTGCTGCAAAAGCTTCGCCCTGAATCCGTTGACGTAATCTTTGCAGACCCGCCCTACTTTTTAAGTAATAACGGCATTACTTGCCGTAGTGGCAAAATGGTTTCTGTAAATAAGGCTGCGTGGGATATGGTTGATGATAAAGAGCACATGTTAGCCAACAAGCATCAATTTAACCGACGCTGGATAAACCTCTGCAAAAAAGTGCTTAAACCCAACGGCACTATCTGGATATCGGGAACTTTCCATAATATATTTTCGATTGGTATGGCTTTGGAAGAGGAAGGCTTTAGAATAATCAATAACATCACATGGCAAAAAACTAATCCTCCGCCGAATCTTGCCTGCCGTTGCTTTACGCATTCTACGGAAACAATCATCTGGGCCTGCAAGGACGATAAAAAAACCAAATACTTTTTTAACTATGCCTTGATGAAAGAAATCAATAGTGGTAAGCAGATGAAGGATGTCTGGACAGGAAGTCTTACCAAGCCTTCGGAAAAGAAGTTTGGCAAGCATCCTACGCAGAAGCCGGAGTATTTGCTTGAAAGAATACTACGTGCTTCTACACAAGCTGGCTATACAGTGCTGGACCCGTTTTGCGGTTCGGGAACAACCGGTGTCGAAGCATTACGCAACGGCTGTAATTTTATAGGGATTGATAATGTGGAGGAATATTTGGAGCTTACGCAGAAACGCCTTGATAAAGAGAAGGAGTCATTGTTTATTTAACTCTTTCTTCACTAACAAAATTAGAAGCCTAACCTCCTTCTCACTTTGTCCTCGACGTTACCTAATGCAATATTTTAGTCAACAATAGTAACGCAACAAGCATATATATACATAAATACCTAATCAGCTGCCTGCGGACGTAGCAACTTCTTCCGCAGGCAGCTTTTTGACATATGCACTTGTAGAGATGTGCCTGGTGTTATATAATAAAATGTGTATGCATGAAATATGCACATGTTTATTGACAGTGGCTCAATGGAGGGCTTATGGACTTTAAATTTTTTAGGAACAGAATAAAGGTATCTCTATACAGCATAGGCATCTTCGCCTTCTTCCTGCTTGTTTCCCTGGTGAGCCTGTATATTGTGCGCGAAAAAATATTGGATAATTCGCATATTATGGGACAGCAGCTGGCAGCCCGCTTTGCCACAAGGGAAACAGGACGCATAAAAGCTCAGGAAATTCTGCTGCGCAGTGCCGCGCAGAACCTTGCACATATGCTGGAAATGAAGCCCGATATGACGGATGCAGAGCTGGAGGAGGCGCTGACGCATTTTACCGATTATATGGAAAAAAATGCTGATGTGGGCCGCTTTGATATGTGCGCTGTGGTACACGGGCATCTTATTGGCAAGCGATTGGAGGGACAGCCGACAGATGTTGCTTCGCTGAAATGGTATCAGGCAGCGCTGAGCAATAAAAGCGGCGTAGCCTATACTAATTTATATCAATACGGCAAGAATAATGAGCGCCTGCTGACGATGGCCGTGCGCTTTAGCGATAACAATGTACTGGCGATGAATCTTTATCCGGAGCGTCTGAATGGCCTGCTGAGTGACAATAAGCTACCGAAGGACAGCTATTACTACCTTTGCGATCCGTCCGGTAATATTATGTTTACCATCAATGACCGCAATCTGTCGATAGAAGAAGAGCAACCTTATGTAGATAAAATCTTTAAGGAAATCCGTGATTCTGACAGTGATGTATCTTATATTACCGACTATGAAGGCAATAAGCGCGGGGTTTACTACACGGTTTCGGAAAAGGGCTGGATATCTATTGTAACGATTCCCTATGATTTCCTGATGGGTGATTATAAGGATTTGATGCAGTGGTTCAGCCTGACGCTGGCTATTTTCCTGCTGCTGGCTGCCGGTTTGGCACTGCGCGAGCATTTGCTGAACAGGGAGCTGCAGAGCATTAACGAGGTTATCCGCGTTATGAGCAAATCATTCCTGGCTGTGTTCAGAGTTAATTATATTACAGGACGCTATTATATGCTGAAAAGTACCCCGCCAGGACCTCAGGAGCCTGAGGGCGATTATGATGAACTGCTGCAGGAGCTGATAAAGAATGTGGAGCCGGAGGCTACCGAAGAATTTGCGACCAGCTTTGCGCGTGAGCATATCAAGGATCTGGTGGAGCGTCATATCAATGACTTCGGCGGTGAGTTCCGCTATCGCTTCGGTAAGGAATACAGATGGCTGAATGTCCGCCTGATGCGCGATGATTTGCTGAATAAGGACGAAGCGGTTTTCTTCTTCCGTGAGGTAGACGCCGAAAAGCAGAAGGAGCTGGAGCATATTCAGGTGACGGAGCAGGCGCTGCAGGTAGCACGCGAAAATGCCAAGTCCAGAAACATGTTCTTCTCTGCACTGTCGCACGATATGCGTGCGCCTCTCAACGGCATTATCGGCATGGCGGAGCTGGCAGAGCTGCACAAGGATGACTGCGTGCAGGTGAAGGAATATATCCGCAAAATAAGCGCCGCAGGGCAGCAGCTGCTGACCTTGATTAACGATATCCTGGAAATGGCGCGCCTGGACAACGGCAAGGTGGAGCATGTGCAGGAAACCTTTATGATTGCCAAGGTAGCGCAGGATACCAGCGATATTTTTGCGGCGCAGGCCGAGCTGGAGCAGAAGTTCTTTGACTCTCAGCTGATGCTGCAAGAAGATGAAATGGTGAGCGGCGATTTGCAGGGCTTGCAGCAGATTTTGAATAATATTTTGTCGAATGCGATTAAATATACCAAGGCGCATGGCAAAATCAGCTTTCTGGCACGTCGCGAGCTGAGCAATGAGCGCAACCGTGTGCATTATACCTTTGTCATTAAGGATACCGGCTGCGGTATGTCGGCCAAATTCCTGGAGAAAATTTACAAACCGTTTGAACGCGACAGCCGTTTCGGTGTGCCGCGCGTTACCGGCACCGGCTTAGGCATGACGATTGTCAAAAGCCTGGTGGAGCGTATGGATGGCAGCATTCATATCAGCAGCCGTGTTGATGAAGGCACCTGCGTAATTATTTCTCTACCGTTCAATATTGTGAAAAAGGTAGAAAGCAAGCCTCAGGATGCAATGCCGAAGCTGGAGGATTTTGCGGGCTGCAAAATCCTGGTAGCAGAGGATAACAGTATCAACATGGAGATTATCAGCGAGCTGCTGACGATGAATGGCCTGGAGGTTGTGCCTGCCTGCGATGGCAAGGAGGCTGTGAACCTGTTTGAGTCTTCGGAGGAGGGCAGCATCAGCATGGTGCTGATGGATATGCAGATGCCGGAAATGGATGGCTGTGAGGCTGCCGAGGCTATCAGAGCTTTGCCGCGTGAGGATGCGCGTAAGGTGCCGATTCTGGCGCTGACAGGCAACAGCGGCAGTGATGACGTGGAACGCGCGATGGCTGCCGGCATGAATGATTTTATGGTGAAACCGGTACAGATGAAGCTGCTGGCGCAGATGATGAGTGCGTACCTGCAGCATTAAGAGCAGAAAGGGGTGCGAAGCCGTGCATTTACAGGAACTGCCGCAGTATGTGGCGATTGATATTCAGGAGGCGCTGGAAGAGCGCTTTATGGAAAGTGAAGCTATGTATGTGCGCTTTTTGCGCAAGCTGCTGACAACCGATGATTACAGACTGATGGAGGAGACTGCTGCCGCAGAAAATTGGCAGGAGGTGCTGCGCTATGCGCACAATCTGAAGGGTGTGTGTGCAACGCTGGGGCTGACCGGTCTGCAGGCGCAGTTTGCCGATATTGTGAGCCTGCTGCGCAGCGAGGACTATACTGTGCCTCAGCTGCAGGCGAAGCTGGTTGCGGTGAAGAATGACTGGCAGCGCACGCTGCAATATATTGAGCAGCTGGAGAGTGCATGATGGAGATACTAAGCGTAGCAGTCGGCGGTGCTTTGGGCGCAGTGTGCCGTTATCTGCTGGGTAATTTTATCAGCAGAGCGAGCGGCAGCGCCCTTCCATGGGGAACCTTCGCCATAAATATCATAGGCTGCTTTTGCATGGGCCTTTTGATGACACTGATTGTGGAGCGCGGTCTGCTGCCTGCGGCCTGGCGTCTGTTCTTGTGCGTGGGCCTGTTGGGCGGCTTCACCACCTTTTCTTCGTTCGGTTACGAAAGCCTGATGCTGCTGACGGAGGGTAATATAGCCGCGGCGGCAGCGTACAGCGGCGGCAGCTTGCTTTTGGGACTTGTGGCTGCGGGAGCAGGCGTGCTGGCGGGTAAAGGGGTATAGAAATTTTGATTTCTCTGCACTATAATTAAAAAAAGACGTATTGACGGAAGGCCTCGTTACATTTTGAAGCCTTAAGCAATACGTCTTTTTATATTATTTTTATACTTTCCTGATATTCAACACGGTAATCGCCGCAAATATCAGTCCCATGCCGATGATTTTCAGCGGCATCAGTGCTTCCGCAAAGAAGATGACACCGACGGCAGCAGCCACAAAGGGCTCAATCGTCGCCAGGATGGAGGCCTGTCCTGCTTCAATCTGTTCCAGTCCTTTGGTGTAGAGCAGATAAGGAAGTACGGCGCAGAGCAGGCCCAGCCCTAACACGCTGACGATGGACGGCAGGTCAATGGCTGCAAGACTCTGATAATCAAAATCCGCCAACGGCCATGAAGCTGCGAGTGCCAGATAAAAGGTATAGGCGGTGATGGTGAGTGATGAATATTTGCGCACAGCATACTTGCCGAAAATGCTGTACAACGCGTAGCCAAAGCCGCTGCCCAGACCGTAGAGCAGACCGCTGAGCGTAAGCGTAAGGCTGCTGCCGAAAACGCCGGTGACGCAGGCACAGCCGCTGAAGGTGAGCAGCAGAGCGAGTGCCTTGGTGCGCGTGAAGGCTTCACCGAAGCATACCAGCGACATAAGCATGACAAAGACGGGCGCGGTGTAAAGCAAAAGCGCTGCTACCGCCAGACTTGTCTGCTGCATGGCGTTGAAGTAGCAGTAGTTGAAGAACACCAGGCTGCAGATACCGGTGCCGACGAAAAGCCAGAGATCACGCAGTCTGATGCGCAGGGCGGCACTCCCTGAGCGCAGCAGCGGCAGCGTGACGCAGATTGCCGCTGCCAGCGAACGCAGGGCAACTATTTGCATGGAGCTGAAGCCTTGTGCTGCCAGTGTTCTGACGAAAAGCCCGATTAAACCCCAACAGATAGCAGCAGTAATGATGTAAAGATAGGCCTTTGTTTTCATTGCTCAGCCTGCTTTTTGCCACGTCCCCAGAAGGTGTGGAATTTTTGCAGCAGCTCCTTGCCAGGCTTGGGCGGCCACAGCTCCTGCCTGTCACTGTCACGCATGGCTGCCGCCAGATGCTCGTAGATTTCCGGATACTGCGCATCGAGCGCTGCGATATGCTCCTTGATGTCCTGACGCATGGTGTGACCGTCATAAGGACAGGGGTTTTTGATAGGCTTCAGGCCAAGTTTTGCTACCAGCTCGCGGATTTCCTGCTCGCGGTAGTAGAGCAGCGGGCGCAGTACCGTGATGCCGGAGCGCGACAGCGGCGTTACCGGCAAAAATGTGCGCAGCTGGCCGCTGGTCACAAGATTCATGAAGAAGGTTTCCACTGCATCGTCATTGTGGTGCGCCAATGCCACCTTGTTGAAGCCAAGCTCCTGCGCGCGGCGGTTAGTGGCGGCGCGGCGGAAGTAGGCGCAGGTGAAGCAGGGGCTGCCGCCTTTCTTTGCGTGTGCCGCCATCACGTCAACATCGTCACTGTAGTGTGTGATGCCGAACTGCGCGCAAAAGGCCTCTAGCTCTGCTTTGGGAAAGTTGGGTGCGAACATGCCGTTGACGGTGTAGCAGGCAAGGTCGAAGGGAATCGGCGAATATTTTTTGATTTCTGCCAGCATGGCTGTCAGAAGCATGCTGTCCTTGCCGCCGCTGAGGCCGACGAGAATGCGGTCGCCCGGCTGCAGCATATCGAATTCTATGATAGCCCGCCACAGCTTGCTCAAATCCTTGGCGGGAACGAAGGTGCTTTTCTTAGTCATCTGTATAATCTCCTTTTGTATTACATAGCATTATTTTAACACAATGCAGCTGCTTTTCCTAGCATATCTCTAGGCTAAAGCGGCTGCTTTTCTTCGCCTAAGCGACGCGTTTTGTGATATAATATTTAAGTCAAAAATATTTTTACCCAAGAAGAGGATGCAGGTGCATCCGTGAAATATGATGGAGGCTAACGACTGATGACCGATACAATGCAAGGACTCAATAAAGAGCAGCTTGATGCAGTACAGACTATTAACGGACCGATGCTGATTCTGGCGGGTGCAGGCAGCGGCAAGACGAAGGGGCTTACCTGCCGTATTGCGCATCTGCTGCAGCAGGGCGTGCGTCCCTATCGCATTTTGGCGATTACCTTTACCAATAAAGCCGCCGCGGAAATGCGCGAGCGTGTAGACCGTATGGCAGGCGCTGCGGCCAGAGATGTGTGGCTGTTTACCTTCCATGCCTTCTGCGCCCGTCTTTTGCGCTATGAGCTGGAAAATCTCAACGGCTATGCCAATAATTTTGCTATTTACGATACGAGTGACAGCAAAAACCTGATTAAACAGGTGCTGAAGGAAATGAACCTTGATGAAAAGCGTTTCCCGCTGCCGGCGATTATCAGCCATATCAGCAACGCGAAAAATTCTTTACTGTTGCCCGATGCCTACGCTCGTGAGGCCTCCGGCTACTATGAGCAGCAGGTGGCAAAAATTTATGATGCTTATCAGAAAAAGCTACAGGCCAACAATGCCGTAGACTTTGACGATTTGCTGCTACTGGCGCTGCGTCTGCTGCAGGAAAATCCGGCGGTTAGAGAAAAGTACCAGCACAAGTTTGATTATCTGATGGTTGACGAATATCAGGACACCAACCATGCACAGTATCTGCTGACAAAGCTGTTGGCTGCAGGCCACAGAAACATCTGCGTAGTAGGCGATGCCGACCAGAGCATTTACGGCTGGCGCGGTGCCGATATCCAGAATATCCTTGATTTCGAAAAGGATTATCCCGATGCCAAGCTGGTGAAGCTGGAGCAGAACTATCGCAGCACGCAGGTTATTCTGGATGCCGCCAATGCCGTTATCGACAATAACAGCGGACGCAAGCCGAAAAATTTGTGGACTGCCAACGGCAACGGTTCGGAAATCATCTATTATCAGGCGAACGATGAAAGAGATGAAGCACGCTATGTGATTGAAAATATGCAGAAGCTGCAGCTGAATGAAGGTGCTAAGCTGGGCGATATGGCAGTGCTGTACCGCACTAACGCGCAGTCGCGTGTATTCGAGGAAATGCTGATTAAGAGCGGTGTCGCCTATACGATGGTCGGCGGTACGAAGTTCTATGAGCGCAAGGAAATCAAGGATGCGCTGGCTTATCTGCGCTTGCTTTATAATCCGCATGACAGCCTGAGCCTGCTGCGTATTATCAACGTTCCGCGCCGCGGTATCGGTGATGCGACATTGGCACGTCTGCAGGAATATGCCAATGCCAGCGGCCAGTCCCTGTTTGAGGTAGTGACCAATGCAGCGGATGTCCCCGGTCTTGCCAGCCGTTTTGCCAACAAGCTGGACGAGCTGAGCGGTCTGCTCTTTGAGCTGATGGGCGAGGCTGCCGATGTGCCTGTAAAGCAGCTTTTGGATGATGTGCTGCTGAAAACCGGTTATCTGGAGGAGCTGCAAAGCAGCAAGGACCCGCAGGACGAAAGCCGTGTGGAAAACCTGAAGGAAATGCTGAGCGTAACCGAGGAGTTCGCAGTAAAATGCGAGCGCAACGGCGAAGAGCCGACGCTGGAAAACTTCCTGGCTGACGTAGCGCTGGTTGCCGATATTGATGATGCGGAGTTGGGTGAGGAGGCAGTTACCTTGATGACGCTGCATTCCGCCAAGGGCCTGGAATTCCCCGATGTCTTTTTGGTAGGTATGGAGGAGGGTATCTTCCCGCATTCCCGCACATTGATGAATGATAATGAGATTGAAGAGGAGCGCCGCCTGTGCTACGTAGGCATTACGCGTGCGGAAAAGCATTTGTTCCTGAGCAATGCCAGAACACGCACTATCTACGGCCGTACGCAGTATTACACACCGTCCCGCTTCCTGCAGGAGGTGCCGCGTAATCTGGTGCATGTAATCAAACGTCCGGTAGTGCAGCGTCCGGCGATGACGCTGCAGGTACACAAGCCTACTGCCAAGGAAAACGCCAACTGGTTCGAGCAGCATAAGGCCAGCTTCTTCCCGAGGGAAAGCAGTGCGGCGGCAGGCTGCAGCTTCCATGTCGGCGATAAGGTTATGCATAAAAAGTGGGGCGCAGGCACGATTGTTACCGCTAAGGCTGCGGATGACGGCCAGGAGGTTACGGTTGCGTTTGCCGGCGGTGGTATCCGTAGCCTGCTGACGAAGTATGCTAAGCTGGAAAAGCTGTAAGCAGCGGCTTTCCTGATAAAAATGTTGGAGGATAAAGCAATGGCAGAAATTGATTTATTTGCTGATGAGCGTGCAGCGGATTTGGCTGAGGCCGAAAAGCTGCGCCGCGAAATCCGTCATAACGAGTATTTATATTATGTATTGGATGCGCCGGAGATTACGGATGCCGAATATGACCGCATGATGGTGCGTCTGCGTGAACTGGAGGCGCGCTATCCTGACAGCATTCCGGCCGATTCGCCTACGCAGCGCGTTGGCGGTCGTGCTTCCTCGCAATTTACCGAGGTGCGTCACTTGGAGCCGCTGCTGAGCTTGGGCAATGTATTTTCCGCCGAGGAGCTGCGTGCCTTTGATGAACGTGTTCGCAGCGGTCTGCCTGCAGGCAGCAAGGTGGAATACGTTATGGAGCCGAAGATTGACGGCCTTGCCTGCAGCCTGATTTACGAAAACGGTAAGCTGGTGCGTGCTGCTACCCGCGGTGACGGCGTAGTAGGCGAAAATGTTACGGCTAACGTGCGCACCATCCGCAGCATTCCGCTGACGCTGAAGGTGCCTGAGGGTGAAGCAGTGCCGGAGCTGCTTGACGTGCGCGGTGAGGTTTATATGCCAAGGCAGGCGTTTATGCGTTTGAACGAGCAGCGCGCTGAGCGCGGCGAGAGCGAGTTTGCCAATCCGCGTAATGCGGCGGCAGGCAGTCTGCGCCAGCTGGACCCGCAGGTAACGGCAAGCCGCAGCCTGAGCTTTTTTGCCTATTATCTGGTAGGCGAGGGAGCGCAGCCCAAGCACAGCGAATCGCTGGCTTTGCTGGCGCGCTACGGCTTTAAGGTGAGCGAAAATTATAAGGTTGTCGAAAATATCGACAAGGCGATTAAATATATCGGCGATTTCAACGAGCTGCGTCAAGGCCTGTCCTACGATACCGACGGCGCTGTTATCAAGGTCAACGATGTTTACCAGCAGCGTATTCTGGGCGCGACAGGCAAGGATCCGCGCTGGGCAACGGCCTATAAATATCCGCCGGAGCAGGCGGAAACTACGCTGGAGGATATCGATTGGCGTGTAGGACGCACAGGCGTACTGACACCGACGGCAGTGCTGACACCGGTAAAATTAAGCGGCAGTGTTATCAGCCGTGCAACCCTGCATAACGAGGATTTTATCCGTGCCAAGGATATCCGTATCGGTGACAGGGTTGTTATCAACAAGGCCGGTGAAATTATCCCCGAGGTGCTGCGTGTAGTTGTTGAAAAGCGCACCGGTGACGAAAAAGAGGTAGAAATTCCCAATGTTTGCCCGGAATGCGGCTGGCGTGTGGAGCGTCAGGGCGAGGAGGCAGCTATCCGCTGTACCAATCCGCATTGCCCGGCGCTCGGACGCGAGGGTTTGATTCACTTTGTCAGCCGTGATGCGATGAATATCGACGGCTGCGGTCCTTCCGTTATCAATGCACTGCTTGATGCGGGCTTAGTGCGCGATGCTGCGGATTTGTACAGCCTGCGCAAGGAGGACTTGATGAAGCTGGAGCGTATGGGCGAAAAGTCGGCGGATAATCTGCTTGCAGCCTTGGCCGAGAGCAAGAAGAATGAGCTGGACAAGCTGCTCTTTGCTTTGGGTATCCGTCATGTGGGTGCCAAGGTAGCGCGTATTCTGGCAACGGAATTCGGCAGCATGGAAAAGCTGCAGCAGGCGCAGCCTGAGGAGCTGGCGCAGATTCGTGATATCGGTGATAAAATTGCGGAAAGCGCCGTCACCTGGCTGAACGTACCGGCAAATATTGACCTGGTGGAGCGCTTGGCAGCAGCAGGACTGACGATGACATTTACACCGCCTGCCAGTCAGGAGGATAATCCCTTCTTCGGCAAAACGCTTGTCTTTACGGGCACTATGCCTACGCTGGGACGTGCCGAGGCCAAGACGATGGCGCAGGATGTGGGTGCGAAGGTCAGCGGCAGCGTCAGCAAAAAGACGGATTACGTCATTGCGGGCGCGGAGGCCGGCAGTAAGCTGGAAAAGGCACAGCAATTAGGCGTAACGGTTATTGATGAAGCAGAGTTCTTACGTCTGCTTAAAGGTGAATAAGGCATAAAAATAGCGTGGCTGCGAGCAGCGGCCACGCTTAATTTTTTAGTGATGATATTCGTTTTTGTGTTCCTTAGCTAAAGCGTCCCAAACAGGCAACTGCAGCCCGGCGATTTCGGAGGTGAACGGAGTACCGTCGTTCTTTTCGAAATGCTTCCAGGCACGCAGTACATATTTAAAGCCGATATATTGCAGCGGTAAGTTGCAGTATACCATGAAGATATTGGCGAAGTCGCTCAAATCCCACAGTGCGCCTAAATCCATACCGGCGATGTTGGTGATAACGCCGAAGGAAATAACGATGAGGCACAGCACACGAATGGAATTGATGAAGGACGCCTTACTGGAAATGCGGTTAGCGCACATTTCGGTAAAGGACATGAAGCCCAACAGGCAGGTAAAGGCAAACAGACCGAAGCAAACGCTTACGAGCAGTGTAACAACGCTGTAAAGCATGTCATTGCCGCCGGTCAGAGCGCCGCAGGAGGCTAAGAATTTATCCAGCTTGCCCATTTCAAACCAGGCGTTGGCATCTGCCGTGAGCCACATGCTGCCCATGATAACGACAAAGCCCGTCAGAGTGCAGATAACGATGGTATCAAGGAATACGCCTAAAGCCTGCACACAGCCCTGCTCACAGGGGTGGGAAACCTCTGCTGCCGCAGCCGGCATGGTAATAGTACCCTGGCCTGCTTCGTTGGACATCAGGCCGCGCTTAATACCCTGGCTGAGCGCCAGACCGAAGGCACCGCCGAAAACAGCATCAGGCGCAAAGGCCTGCGTGAAAACGGAGCTGAAGAACAGCGGAATGCGGTCGATGTTGCCGACGGTCAAAGCGATGACGGTGAGTACATAAATAACTGCCATAACGGGAACGATGCGGTCGGTAACCTTCGTTACCTTTTTAATACCGCCGAAGCTGATAACAGCGGTGATAACGATAAGCACTGCAAAGGAAATCCAGTAGAGCGAGGAATTGGTGGGGATGTTCACACCGCTGATTTTGCTGGCGATGGCACCCACGGCGGAAATAGTGTTGAAGCCCTGTGCGGGGAAGCACAGCAGCGCATAAACAATGTACAGCATGCTGAGCGCAACGCCGGCAGCGGCGGAATCGTTCAACAATTTGCGTGCGTAAAAGGGCAGGCCGCCGACATATTCGTTATCGCGCTTTTCCTTGAAAATCTGCGAAAGCGTGGATTCGGCGAAGGACGTTGCCATGCCGAAGAAGGCGGAAACCCACATCCAGAACAATGCGCCCGGGCCGCCGATGGAAATTGCGCCGGTTACGCCCAAGATATTGCCGGGGCCGACACGCATAGCGGTGGAAAGCAAAAAGGCTGTGAGTGAGGAAATACCGTTGCGCGTACGGTTGCGCTGCATCAGCACCTTTATAGCGAAGAGAAAGTTGTGTACCTGTACAAAGTGCAGGCGGAAGGTAAAGTAAATACCTGTACCGACCAATAAAATAATTGCCAGACTAAAATTTCCCAAAATGGGGATAGAACCGTACCAGTCGAGATTGCAGGGGAAATCCCAGAACCAGTTGGAAACAATCTGGATTTTGGCGCAGATGGCGTTAACTGCATCAAATAAAGCTTGCATAAGACCTCTCTCCTATAGCTGTAAATTTATTTTGCCCTTGCGTTAAGGCGCAGCAAAGGCAGCTTCATTATCTATATCTTAACCTTTTTTATATTGCTTGGCAATGGGTGCGGGGAAGTATACAATAAAATAGAATTTACAGACGACTGTTTTCGCTATAGTGATATGAAAAGCTCTTCTATGCTTCTTGCACAGTTAAATTTGCGTAAGCGTTTATTTTACGTTATAATACAAAAGTGAAGAAAGAAACTTCAAAAACGTTCGCAAAGGAGGGCGAAAAATGCTTTACGAGTATTTATTGGCAAATTATGTAGTAAATGAAGTTATAATTGCCAGTGATCTGGCTGCTTGCGGTTTGAATAAATCAACAATACGCAGGCAATTAAAACAGCTTACCGATCAGGGGAAAATACGTCGCTATGATAAAGGCATATACTATCTTCCCAAAAGAACGATTTTCAATACAGAGGCTCAGCCGAGTCGTGAAGAAATTATCGAGAAGAAGTATTTAAAATGTAATGATGAGTGCATTGGTTATATTACAGGTTTAAGCTTAGCTAATCAGTTAGGCTTAACTACTCAGGTGCCGGTAGTTGTGGAAGTAGTCAGCAATAAAGCCTCCCGCGATTATAGGGAAATAAAATTGGCTAATGCAACAATTATTTTACGTAAGCCTAAGGTAGATGTGACCGCGGATAATTATCATGCATTGCAGTTTCTGGACTTAATGAAAGATATTGATGTGCTGTCTGAGTTGTCGAAAACAGCTTTACGTCAAAAATTGTTGAGCTTTATGGAGCAGACAAAACTAAGCTTTACCATGCTTGAACCGTATATACGGTATTATCCTGATAAATTATTCAGGAATTTATATGAAACGGGGTTGCTTGATTATGTATCTGCATGAAAATAAGGATGATTTCTTGGAAGCGATTGCTACAGTTGCTGCCGCTAAGGGAATTACATCGCAGATTGTAGAGAAGGATTATTATGTTACGCTTTTGTTGCGTTTGTTGGCAGAAAGCTTGCCGTTTATTGTTTTTAAAGGCGGTACATCTCTGTCTAAGTGTCATCATGTGATAAAGCGTTTTTCGGAAGATATTGATTTAACTATAGATACTAAGATTACCCAAGGGCAAAAGGCTTTTGTTAAAGAAGCTTTGCAAAATGTAACAAAAAAATTATCATTACAAATTACTAACATCGAAGATATTTGGACAAGAAGAAATTATAATCGCTATGTAATTCATTATCCAAGTGCAGTGTCGCTTGTAGATGGTGTAACACGTGCGGAGATTATTGTGGAAACTTCATATAAAACAATCTCCTATCCTACTAAAAGAATGCATGTGAGTAATTACCTTGGAGATTATTTTAGCGAATATAACTCTGCGCTTGTCAAAGATTTGTTCCTTGATGAGTTTGATATGAAGGTACAGCAAATTGACAGGACATTAGCAGACAAGGTTTTTGCTGTTTGTGATTATTGCTTACAACAGAGGACGGAGAGAAATTCACGCCACTTATATGATATATATAAGCTGTTGCCTTTGGTTGCTTTGGATGAAAAATTTCGTAGCTTGATTAATGATGTAAGAAAAGACCGTTTGTTGTCCCCGGTTTGTTTGTCTGCAAAGGAAAATATAAATCCGCAAGATATTTTAGAAAAAATTGTATGTGAAAAAGTATATGAGCATGATTACAACAGTATCACTAAAAAGCTGTTGAATGAGGAAGTAGACTATCAGGTGGCTATAACTGCTTTAGAAAGCATAATAGCGAGCAATTTGTTTGTATTTTAATTTGGTGTTGTGACAAAAGATTTCTTACTGGATTTCTCATACATAATTTACAGACAAACAGCGCGATTTGTAATATAATATAAAGTTAGATAAGTAACATCTGCTGTCTTTCGCACAGATGTCTATATGTAATTTAGAAATGAGGGAATATGATGAAAGAGTATAATTCCGTATCAGAACCGTTTTTAGCGGATGTGCGCGCCGTAGTAGGTGACGCCAATGTTTTTACCGAGCCTGAAAAGCTGGAGCAATATAAAACCGACGAGGAATATGATCCGCGCCGTTTCCGTGTGCCTGAGGCTGTTGTACGTCCTGCCAATGCCGAAGAGATTGCCGCAGTTGTGAAGCTGTGCAATAAGTACAATGTGCCGCTGACTGTCCGCAGCGGCGGTACCAGCCTTGCCGATGGCGCGATTGCAGTCTGCGGCGGCATTGTGCTTTTAATGGAGCGCTTGAATAAAATTATCGAAATGAATACCGAAGCTATGTATCTTATCGCCGAAGCCGGCGTGCGTACAGTTGATATTCAGAAAATGGCTAATGAAGCAGGCTACCTTTACGCAGGTGACCCCTGCAGTGCCGAAAGCTGCCTGATTGGCGGCAACCTGGCAACAAACGCCGGCGGTAACAAGGCAGTGCGCTATGGTGTTACCCGTAATCAGGTTTACAGCCTGGAGATGGTTACCCCGACCGGCGAAATCGTGGAGGTTGGCAGCCGCCTGAAAAAATGCAGCACAGGCTATTGCATGGAGCAGCTGGTAATGGGCAGCGAAGGTACTTTGGGTATTATCACCAAGGTGACTTTGAAGCTGCAGCCGATGCCTCCGTATCGCTTTGACCTGCTGGCAGTCTTTGACGACCCATTCAAGGCTCTTGATGTAGTGCCGAAGATTATGCAGGCCGGTCTGAACCCGACGAGCATGGAATATATGGATAATTCCTATGTGCGTGCCTGCGCCGATTATATTGAATTTAAGGGCGCACCGCATTATGAGGACGGTATTTACGTTATCATTACGGTAGAAACCTTCAGTGAGGATGAGCTGGACATGAAGATGGAGCAGCTTGACGAGCTGTGTGAAGCAGCAGGTGCCGTTGAAGTTCTGGAAGCGGATGACCGTATCTGGGCAATGCGCCGCAACTGCCAGGAATCTATCAGCCTTGTAAGCAAGGTTTCCCTGACCGACGATGTTGTTGTGCCTGTAGACCGCATTGCGCCGACCATTAAAGAAATTATGCATATCGGCAGCAAGTATCCCTTCCCGATTCCGGTAAAAATCAATGCGCATATCGGTGACGGCAATCTGCATATCGTTCTCTGCAAATGCGATTTGGATGATGCAACCTGGGAAAAAATCGTGCATGACTTCCATGAAGAGGTTTATGCCTATGCTTACGCTCAGGGCGGCCGCTTAGCCGGTGAGCACGGTATCGGTGCCAAGAAGCTGGCTTATATGGAAGAGTTTACGCCTGCCGGTGAGCTGGAGCTGATGCGCAGGATTAAGCTGGCTTGGGATCCGAATTTGATTTTGAATCCGGGTAAGGTTTTTAACGCCTGAAGTCTGACGAATAAGGCATCATAGACGCAAAGACCCAGTTTGTCGCAAGCGTAGCGAAGCGAGAAACTGTTGGTCGTGCTAATATCGCTTGCGATGAGCTTCATCACAGTCACCTTGACGTACATTTAGTACGCCGGCGGTGCCTGTTCTTCGCCTCTAATGCCTTCTCGTCAGCCTTTAGAAAAGGTAGTATAAGGGATTATAGACGCAAGGAACTGGTTTGTCGCAAGAGCAGTAAAAAATGCTGAGCATATTAATATCGCTTGCGATAAGTTACCTTCCCTCGCATCTGATACTTTCTCTGTACGCTTTATAAAAATTAGAAAAAGAGATATATTATGAGCAATTATAATTCTGTAACTCCTGAATTTATAGATGAATTAAAAACGCTGTTGGGCGAAAAATATGTCAAAACCGATGCCGATACGCTTGACCGCTACAAGACGGACGAGGAGGCGGACGAGCGCTGCTTCCATCTGCCGGATGCAGTGGTAATCCCGGCAAACGCCGAAGAAATTGCCGGTGTAGTGAAGCTGTGCAATAAGTATCTCGTTCCGCTGACCGTGCGCGGTGGCGGCACAGGCATCGTTGACGGCGCTATTGCCGACAAGGGCGGCGTAGTGCTGCTGATGGAACGCCTTAACAAAATTATCGAGCTGAATAAGGAAGGCCTGTACATGGTAGCGCAGGCCGGTGTGCGCACGCTGGATATTCAGGCAGCGGCGAAGGCGGAGAACCTGCTTTATGCAGGTGATCCGTCGAGCAGCGACAGCTGCCAAATCGGCGGCAACCTGGCGACAAATGCCGGCGGCATCAAGGCAGTGCGCTACGGTGTAACGCGCAACCAGGTCTACGCTGTGCAGATTGTTACGCCTTACGGCGACATTGTTGACCTGGGCTCGCCACTGAAAAAGTGCAGTACAGGCTACTGCATGGAACAGCTTGTTATCGGCAGCGAAGGCACGCTGGGTATTATTACGCAGGTAACACTGAAGCTGCAGCCCTTGCCTCCGTATAAAATTGATATGCTGGCAATCTTCCATGACCAGATGGCGGCAATCGGCGTTGTACCGCAGCTTGTGAAAGCAGGTATTGACCCGACAAGCATCGAATATATGGATAACCCTAATGTGCGGACAACCTCGGAATATCTTGAGTTTCCCGGTGCGCCGCACGTGGAAGATGGCATTTACGTTATTATTACGATAGAAACCTTCAATGAAGATGAGCTGGACATGAAAATGGAGCAGGCCAGCGATATCTGCGAGGCAGCAGGCGCTGTGGATGTTCTGGAGGCTGATGAGCGTATCTGGTCGATGCGCCGCAACTGTCTGGAATCTGTCAGCCTTATCAGCAAGGTGTGCACGACGGATGACGTTGTTGTGCCGGTTGATGAAATGAGCGACATGATTCAGTACATCATTAAAACTGTGGCGAAATATCCCTTCCCCCTGCGCATCAACGCGCATATCGGTGACGGCAACCTGCATATTGTGCTGTGTAAGCTGGATTTGTCCGATGAAGAGTGGGAGTCTGAATTGAGCCGTTTTACGGAAGAGGTTTATACATATGCTTATGCGCATGGTGGCCGTCTTTCCGGTGAACACGGCATTGGCAGTAAGAAGGCACACTTCCTGGAGCGCTTTACTCCGAGCGGGGAGATGGAGCTGATGAGAAAAATTAAAAAAGCCTGGGATCCCAATAATATCCTGAATCCAGGCAAGGTTTTTAATTTATAAGACTATCTCAATGGTCTGCTGTAAAACTAAAATATGTAGCATTGTAGCTAAGTAGCAAAGGAGAGATTTTAGTATGACAAATTACAATCCCGTAACCGAAGAAGTCCTGGAGGAGCTGCGTAAAGCAGTCGGTGCAGAGCATGTAAAAAATGATGTCGAAACTCTGGAGCGTTACAAAACCGACGAAGAGCCGGATGCTCATTACCACCATCTGCCGGAGGTAGTTGTAGCACCGGGCAGCACCGAAGAGGTGGCTGCTGTTATGAAAATCGCCAATAAATATCTTGTACCTGTAACTCCGCGCAGTGCCGGTACCAGTGTATCCTGCGGTGCGATTCCTGTTTTCGGCGGCATTGTGCTGCTGATGGAACGCATGAACAAGATTATTAAGCTTGATGCCGATGCTATGTATATGGAGGTTGAGGCTGGTGCGCTGACCTCCGATATTCAGGCTAAGGCTAACGAAGCAGGCCTGCTGTATGCCGGTGACCCCTGCAGCGCAGACAGCTGCATGATCGGCGGCAATATTGCAACCAACGCCGGCGGCAATAAGGCTGTACGCTACGGCACTACCCGTCATCAGGTTTATTCTATCGAGGTTGTTACTCCGACCGGTGAAATCGCTGAGTTGGGCAACCGCCTGAAAAAATGCAGCACCGGCTACTGCCTCGACCAATTGGTAATGGGCAGTGAGGGTACTCTGGGTATCATCACCAAAGCAACTCTGAAGCTGCTGCCGCTGGCTCCGTATCGTTTGGATATCCTTGCAGTTTTCACCGAGGTACAAAAGGCTGTCGACCTGGTGCCTGCGCTGGTTAAGGCCGGCCTGAATCCGACAAGTGTTGAATTTATGGACAACGGCTTTGTACGTGCTGCCAGCGATTATGCAGAACAGCGTCTGCCGCATTACGAGGATGGCAGCTACGTTATCGTTACCGTGGAAACCTTTAACGAGGACGAGCTGGATATGAAGATGGAGCAGCTTGACGAAATCTGTACTGCCTGCGGTGCAACCGACGTTGTTGAAGCAGACGAGCGCGTATGGAAGGTGCGCCGCAGCTGTCTGGAAGGCTCTAAGGCTTTGAGCAAGGTATCTACCTCTGATGACCTTGTTGTACCTATCGACAAAATCGCTGTCTGCCTGAACCACCTGATGGAGGTTTCCAAGCAATTTGATTTCGAATGCATGTGCCTGGCTCACGCAGGTGACGGTAACCTGCATTTCAACTGCCTGAAGATGGATATGACCGACGAAGAATGGGAAAAACAGCTCGCAGAGTTCCACAAAATCTGCTACGCATATGTTTACAGCCTGGGCGGCCGTCTTTCCGGCGAGCATGGCATCGGTGCGAAAAAGATTGACGCACTGGCAGCTTATTGCGACCCGGTAGAAATGTCTATCATGAAGACTATTAAACGCGCTATGGACCCGAACAATATCCTGAATCCTGGCAAGCTTATCCGTGCCTGATTCTTTTTGAGCACTGCTGAATAATTTTAATATAGCGTCCGACGTACTCTTATATGCAAGAGTACGTCGCTTTTTTTATTTACAATATTCCTCGCCTACATTATAAATGTTGCCAACTTGATAGAGGCAGAGTTAAATAAATTGCGGAAAATTAAAAAACTATTGCTTGTAAAATACGTATATGTTATAATGCTGTCTATATAAATTTAATTAGGAATAATGAATATATATTATGAAAAGGGGAGGATGATGATGAATATGACAGAGGAATACAATCGCCTGATAGGTAAGCGTGTAAAAATGCAGCGCATTTCCGCTAAGGTATCTCAGACAGAATTGGCGAAAGAGTTGGGGGTAACTCAGACGCATTTAAGCAATATCGAAAATGGACGCGCGGGTTTGACAATACCCAATCTGATTAAGCTGCATCAGATTTTGGAATGTCCTATCAGTTCTTTTTTTGTGGATATCGAAGGGGAAAAGGAAGCTGATAACAGCAGCGATATAACTCTGGAAAATGTTATGGAGCTGGCAAGACTCCTGAAAAAGGCACGTGCCTGAAACAAAAAGCAAAGTCATTTAGGGGCTTTGCTTTTTATTTTTGCTGTGGCAGTATTTTTAGGCAAGCTGTTTTTACTCAGGCAGGAATTTCGGGATTCATGGCGAACTATCCATATATTACATATTTTTTAAAGGAGCAATTAGATGAGTACATTCACCAAGGTCCTGTTGGCCACAGATCTGTCCCCGCAGGCTGATAAATTGACCGAGTGTCTGTTTTGCTTATGCCCCGATACGGAAACGGAAGTGGTTTTGGCTCACGTCTTTGATGATGACGATGATGCCGACCCTGACGGTAGCAGCTTTAAAAAAGCGCGCAGCCGATTGGATGGGTATAAAAATGATATAGAGCAGGCAGGCTATGAAGAAATTTCCATTGTAACCCCGGCAGGCGAGCCCTGCGAAACCTTAAGCAGGCTGGCGGAAGAAAACGACGCTGACCTGATGCTGGTAGCATCTCACCGCAAGGGCTTTTTGAAGCGTGCGCTGATGGGCAGCACTACCTATGAGCTGGCACGGGCTACAATGATTCCCCTGCTAATTAATAAGGATGAGGAAGATGAGGTTACAGAAAATCTGCTGGATACTGTGCTGATACCGACCGATTTTTCCCGTAAATCCTTAGAAGCGCTGAACGTTATCCGTAGCTTGCGTGAATATGTAGGCAAGGTATTGTTTGTGCATGTTGTTGAGCATAGCAGAAATAAACATGATTACAAGGAAAAATACGGCAGTGCCAAGATGTTTTTGCAAGAGCTGGTAGACGAAATGAAAATTTTCGGCATTGAAGCCGATTATCGCATTGCACATGGCGTAGCCTCCAAAAAAATTGCTGCTATCTGCGAGCGTGATAATGTCAGCCTGATTATGATGACTAAAACCGGCGCCGATATGACTAACGGCGATGACTTGGGCAGCACCTCGGAAAACGTGGTTCTGAATTCTGATTGTGCGGTAATGCTGCTGCCGGCTGAAGACAGTGATGAGGAGGATACCTTCTCCTAAACTGCCGCAGAAGAATTTTTTGATGATTTTATAAAAATTTTTACAAAAAACGCTTGACTTTCATTAAAAATGCCAGTATAATACTACTTGCAGTTATGTTGACTGCGGGTACGTATTGTGCTGGCAAATTGAAAATAGTTTAAAGTTTTCAACCTTGGAGAGATGACCGAGTGGTTGAAGGTGCACGCCTGGAAAGCGTGTGTACGGGAAACCGTACCGAGGGTTCGAATCCCTCTCTCTCCGCCACTTAAAAATCTGCCGCACTGAGCGGCTTTTTTAATAAAATCATATATTTGTTTCTCTGTAGGATCGTAGAGCCGGGTCCTGCGCAATGGGAGCCTGTGAACCAGGTCAGGTCCGGAAGGAAGCAGCCTTAAGCGGATACTTTCATGTGCCGCGGGGAAGCCCGTCTTTGCGGTCCTACAGGGAAATAAACGAAGAAAATCCGTCGCATGTGCGACGGATTTTTTTGTGTTGCGCTTATTTGCTGAGCAGCTCGATTTTTTTCATATAGGGAGCAACGATAGTAGCGATGGCCTGAGGATTTGCTGCCTGCCAGGCGGCAAAGTCAAGACCGCTTTGGGCGATATGCTTGCCGATTTCCAAAAGCACGAAGGGGATATCTTCGGCGAGCAGTGTGCCTGCTTCTTCCCCTAGGCGTTCGCTGCCCTGCAGTGAGCAGCCGTTGATGTACATAGTGAAGGCTGGGTGTGCTGTACCCTTGATGACCTTAACTGTACCGCGGAAGCCGAGTTCGCCTATTTGGTGGGTGCCGCAGCTGGAAGGACAGCCGGAAATATAAATCTGCGGCAGAGCATCACTGGCAGCGTACTGCGTAGCCATTTCTTCAAAGCAGCTTGTCAGCAGGCTTTGTGAATCTCCCATGCCCATCTGGCAGACGGTGGAGCCGATGCAGGCCACGCTGCTTGTGAAGGCATTATAGGCTGTGTCAGGCGTGAGCGACATTACCTTTGCTGCTTCGGGAGCAGTGAGGTTGATAATATAGACGCTTTGGTCGGGTGCAAGACGCAACTCGGCGGCTTTAACGTTCTGCAGATAATCCGCCAGAGCTAGGAAGCTTTCAATTTTGGGCAGTCCTGCCTGTGGATGATAATTTACGGCATAAAGACCGGGCTGTTTTTGCGAGGTAATGCGGAAGCCGGTGATGAGCTTGAAGTCGCGCTTGGTGATTTTTGTTGCCTCAGGCTGCAAATCAAGACCGCCATCCTGCAGCGCCTGCAGGAGGCGTTCGCTGTAGGCTGCTTTGTAAGCGGCTTCACCGCCTAAAAGCTCAGGCAGATAACGGGTGCGTGCTTTGGAGCGTTGCGTATAGGTGCCGCATTCGCGGAAGGTGGCGAGCATTGCTTTGATATGATAGAGAATTTTTTCGGGAGCAACAGCCTCCGCTATTTTTATACCGATGCAGGGAGCAGGTCCCAGACCGCCGGCGCTATAGACATCAAAACGGCCGTCGGGACGAGCGGCGAAGCCTAAATCGCGCATGGTGGCGTGCGTAAGATTTTGCGGGGAATTGGAAAAGCCGGTTTTAAATTTGCGCGGCAGCTTGCCGTCGGGAATGGCAGCGACAAGATATTGCGCCGCTGCTTCGGCGTAAGGCAGCACGTCAAAATATTCTTCGCGCTCCACACCGCTTAAGGGTGAGCAGAGGACATTGCCGGGATAGTCACCGCCGCAGCCGAAGGGAATGATATCCGCGTCTAGGCATTGCTCCAAAATTTCAGCGGCAGCCTTGGCGCTGAGGTCATGCAGCTGTATAGTCTGCCCGGTTGTGAAGTGAATGCGGCTGATGTTATATTTGCGGATTATCTCGGCTATGAAGGCCAGCTTTGCAACAGTGATGCGTCCGGCGCTGCAGCGCAGGCGCAGCATATTGCTTTTGCCGTCGCGCTGGGCGAAGCTGCCGAAGTAACCGGAAAACTCCTTGTAGGCAATTTTGCCGATTTTCTCGTTATGATAGTCGGCAGTCTGCCCGGAAAATTCCGGCAGCTGCCTGCGTAAAAAGTCCTTGTCAATTTCGGGGATGGTCATTGCTGTAGCCTCCTTTTGATTAGCTGATAATATTATATAATACTTTAGTGCATTAGTAAAATATTTGTTTTAACGGGAGCCGGGGGACTGCAAAACTTCAATTTACATTTCAGGCTATTTTGAGTATAATAATTATGTATGTAATAAATTCCGGGGAGGTGCGGTGATGGCTTATGTAGCATTATACCGCCAGTGGCGTCCGCAGGATTTTGACGCTCTTGTGGGACAAAAGGCTGTGAAAACAACCTTGAAAAATGCTTTGGCAAGCGGTAAAATTGCTCACGCCTATTTGTTTTCCGGTCCACGCGGCACCGGTAAGACTAGTATGGCGCGTATTCTGGCCAAGGCCCTGAATTGCGAGCAGGGGCCGAATGCCGAGCCCTGCGGCCAATGCGGCAACTGTCAGCGCATTGTGCAGGGAACCTCTCTGGATGTAATTGAAATTGACGCTGCGTCCAACACCAGCGTAGATAATATCCGTGACCTGCGCGAGCAGGTAGCCTTTACACCTGCCGAAAGCCGTTACAAGGTTTATATTATCGACGAGGTGCACATGCTTTCTACAGGAGCTTTCAATGCTTTGCTGAAAACATTGGAGGAGCCGCCGGCACACGCTGTATTTATTCTGGCGACTACGGACCCGCAGAAGGTGCCTGCAACGATTCAGTCGCGCTGTCAGCGCTTTGAATTCCGCAGGGTGACGGTAGACGAGATTGCGGAGCACTTGGCAATGGTAGCAGCAGGCAGTGGCATTGAGGCGGATGCGGATGCGTTGCGCTTAATAGCGATTCAGGCTGAAGGCGGCATGCGTGATGCTCTGAGCCTGCTGGACCAGTGCGGTGTCATGGCCAAGCGTGTTACGGTGGCTACTGTGCGCGAGGTGCTGGGTATCGTAGGACGCGAAGCGTTGCACGAGTTGACGGAAGCAATAGGCCGCAGGCAGCTGCCGCAGGCGCTGGCTACCTTGAATCTGCTGTTGGAACAGGGCAAGGATGTTAAGCAGGTGCTTACAGAGCTTATTGAGTATCTGCGAGCGCTGGTGCTTTATCTGGCAGTTCCTGACTATGAAGAAATTTATCTGACGGATACTAAAGAAGCGTTGGCGGAGCTGGCGCCGTTGTTCGGACGTGACCGTCTGCTGGCGG
>ERZ791840.22-NODE-22-length-136117-cov-23.877835_pt1 | contig 136117 bp, 132 predicted proteins | sample MGYA00510291_ERZ791840 | MGnify/ENA primary metagenome ERZ791840 (study PRJEB30046, sample SAMN00715256) | human gut metagenome | study: EMG produced TPA metagenomics assembly of the A metagenome-wide association study of gut microbiota in type 2... | reverse complement strand
CTACCTACAGATACTCTGCAGTGCAAACTACTTTGCAAATCTGTAACTGATTATTCAATTGTTATGTCCAATCTCTCTTGGACAATTGATATTCTACAATGCACTTTAATTTTACGGAAGTGACACCACTGGTGTATTTTTACGAATTTTCACCAGTTTTTGGTGTATTTGTCATTTCCTTTAATTTGTTCCATGTATGCTTAGGCAGTTCTCTTGCCGGCTCTCTGAATCGTTCAAGATATTTTTCAAATAATTCCGTATTGATTAATGCTGAATTACCGACTTTATAGACTGCTCCTGCCTCTCTCGCAATTACTATGATTCTAGATTTACTTATCCCATAAATAATCGCTCCTTCCTCTGCATTTACAAATTTTTTCATAAAATCCTTTGTATCTGAATAGCACTTATATGAGTAACTCATTCATCAGTCTCCTTTCACATTTGGCAATGGATGTTTCATTTCTGTTGGCGGTTCTCTGAATTGCTCCATATAATCATCAAAAATTTCCAAATTTATTAATATAGTATTTCCCTTAGCTGTTCCAATCTTATATACAGCACCCGCTGCTCTAGCCATTTCAATAAATCTATGATGCCCTATGCTATATGTCATTGAAGCTTCCCCAATTCTTACAAACTTCTTTTCTACGATTTTGTTTGAACTAGGCACTCTTGCAAAATGTTTCATAAATTTCATCAACCTTTCCTTATGTACTAATATAATCTTTGCAAGCTGATATCTTGCTCCAGCAGCTAATGCTATATCCATTGCCTCATCTCGTGTTACATCTAATAAAGCCATTACTTCATCAATACGAATAAATCTTGGTTTTACAATTTCTTTTCTATAGGCACTAACTGAACCACTCAATGTATTTACCATAACATCACCTACTTATAAAACTCAGAATCTGTAATATGAAAAGTTTCAAGATACTTATCCAATATTTCTGTATTAACAAGTACAAGCTGACCAATCTTATAACAAGCCTTGGCATCCTTAGCCACTTCTTGAAATTTTGTCATTCCCATACTGTACATCTTTGCACCATCTGAATATCTTACAAACTTTTTTGCATCCTCATATCTATCTTTTTTCTTTGATTCATCCATTGCTGTGCTCCTTTCACTTTGACTTCATAACAAATGACGTATTTTCTCCATAACGCAAAAAAGAGGACATCTTCTAAATTTCTTTAGAAAATGTCCTCTTAGTAGTTCATATTCGATTGAGTCTTATTCTTTTCAGATTGTGTACTCTTTCATACTGATGTAAATGACTATGCCAAAATACGTCTTTTAATGCGTCCTTTGACGTACTCAAATGCCTCAATCCCGCATAAACACTAGGTTTATTTATCCAAGCTCTTCATTGTCGGGAAGAGCAGAACATCTCTAATTGCAGGTGAATCTGTAAGCAGCATAACAAGTCTGTCGATACCGTAACCGATACCGCCTGTTGGTGGCATACCTACTGCAAGTGCGTTAAGGAAGTCCTCATCTGTGTGCTGTGCTTCCTCGTCGCCGTTCTCTGCGTTCTTATCCTGCTGTGCGAAACGCTCTCTCTGGTCGATTGGGTCGTTAAGCTCTGAGTATGCATTACACATTTCCCATGTGTTAATGAAAAGCTCGAAACGTTCAACCTTCTCTGGATCAGATGGCTTCTTCTTAGTAAGTGGAGATATTGCAAGAGGATGATCCATAATAAATGTAGGCTGGATTAACTTCTCCTCACAGTACTCCTCAAAGAAAAGGTTGATGATGTCGCCCTTAGTGTGACGCTCCTCGAACTCAATTCCTCTCTCCTTAGCAAGAGCCTTAGCTTCTTCGTCAGTCTTAATTGTATCAAAATCAACACCAGCATATTCCTTAATTGCATCATTCATAGTAAGTCTTCTGAATGGCTTTCCAAGGTCAATCTCAGTGCCGTTGTAAGTAATCTTAGTTGTACCGCATACAGTCTCAGCAAGGTGTCTGAACATACTCTCAGTAAGTTCCATCATGCCCTCATAATCTGTGTATGCCTGGTAAAGCTCCATAAGTGTGAACTCAGGGTTGTGTCTTGTATCAACACCCTCGTTACGGTATACTCGTCCGATTTCGTAAACTCTCTCAAGACCACCAACGATAAGTCTCTTAAGATAAAGCTCTAATGAAATACGAAGCTTAACGTCCTCGTCAAGTGCGTTGTAATGAGTCTCAAATGGTCTTGCAGCGGCACCACCAGCATTAGATACAAGTGTTGGTGTCTCAACTTCCATGAAGTCTCTGCCATCAAGGAACTTTCTGATTTCCTTGATAATCTTTGATCTCTTTACAAATGTTTCCTTAACCTCAGGATTCATTATTAAATCAACATATCTCTGACGGTATCTCATATCAGTATCTGTGATTCCGTGGAACTTCTCTGGAAGTACCTGTAAACTCTTAGAAAGAAGAGTAATCTCCTCAGCATGAACTGATATCTCTCCTGTCTTAGTTCTGAAGATGAATCCCTTGATACCGAAGATATCACCGATATCAGACTTCTTGAAGTCTGCATATGCTTCTTCGCCAATTGCATCTCTTGAAATATATGCCTGCATTCTGCCCTTAAGATCAGCAATGTTACAGAAAGATGCCTTCCCCATTACTCTCTTGAACATCATACGTCCGGCAAAGCTTACATTGATTGGAGAAGCGTCCATAATGGCTCTTCTCTCATTGTAATCGGCATTAACTGCTTCTCTTGCCTGCTGCTCATCTAAACCTTCAGTATTAACTGCTGGTCTGTCACCGAGAAGTTCCTTCTCATGTGCTTCATAGATGGCTCTTATTTCGTCTGTGTGATGTGTTACATCATACTTTGTTATCTGGAATGGATCCTTACCTGCGTCCTGAAGGTTCTTTAACTTTTCCATACGAACCTTAATCTGCTCGTTAACGTCAGGCTGCTGTGCAGATTTATTATCTCCCATGAATGAGTATCTCCTTTTCTATACGTTACTGAAATATATCTTTATTAGTCGTTCTTTACAGATACAACTGTATATTCAATCTCTCCAACAGGTGCTTCTACCTTAACAGTATCACCCTTCTTCTTTCCAATAAGAGCTGCACCAAGTGGTGACTCATTAGAAATCTTGTTATTAAGGCTGTCTGCCTCTGATGAACCAACGATTGTATACTCGATATCCTCATCGAATTCTACATCGTGAAGTACAACAACGCTCTCCATCTTAACTACATCTTTATTCTTATCGTTATCCTGAATAACCTCACAGTTAGCAAGAATTGCTTCAAGTTCTGCAATTTCTGTTTCGATATCTCTCTGCTCGTCCTTAGCTGCATCGTACTCAGCGTTCTCTGATAAATCGCCCTGCTCTCTTGCTTCCTTTAACTTCTGGGCAACTTCCTTTCTTCTGACAACCTTAAGCTCCTCAAGTCTTGCTACTCTTTCGTCATACCCCTTTTTAGTAAGAAACTGTTTCTCTGCCATGTTCTTATCACCTTTCTATATATATGCTACACTAATATGCTTCTGCTCTACTAGAGAATAAAACCCCACAAGCGTCACAATATTATAAACTATCAGTTCCTGTCTGTCAATGCAGCCCTTCCAGTATCCTGTCCACAAGCCCATCAAACTGTTCCAGATTAGTAACCTGGTTAGCTTCATTTCTTAATGCCGCTGCGTGCTTAATTCCTGCTGTATACCATGCAAAATGTTTTCTCATCTCGCGGATTCCTGTAAACTCGCCTTTTATCTCACACAGTCCTTTGGCATGTCTCTTAATCATCTGGCACACTTCTTCAACAGACGGCGGTGCAATCACTGTCCCATTATTCATATATTCAGAAACCTGTCTGAATATCCATGGATTTCCTCTTGCTGCCCTTCCAATCATTATTCCGTCACAGCCTGTCTGTTTCATCATATTAACAGCATCTTCGCCGCTTTTAATATCGCCATTACCAATAACAGGAATTGATACTGCTTCTTTGACCTGTCTTATAATATCCCAGTCTGCATGTCCTGAATAATACTGCTGTCTTGTTCTTGCATGGACTGCAATGGCAGCCCCGCCTGACTCCTCAATAACATGTGCTATCTCAGGCGCATTTATACTATTCTCATCAAATCCTGCCCTTATCTTGATTGTAAGTGGCTTATCAAGTGCATCAGCCATCTTCTCGACTATTCTTCCGACAAGCACAGGGTCCTTCATAAGTGCCGAGCCTTCGCCGTTATTGACTACCTTTGGCACAGGACATCCCATATTGACATCAATTATATCAAACTCTCTTTCAGAAAGTCTCTTCGCTATATCTGCCATGATATCAGGGTCTGAACCGAAAAGCTGCAATGCAAGCGGACGCTCCTCCGGCACCGTCTTCATCAGGTCTTCTGTATTCTTATTGTTATACAGCACTGCTTTGGCACTGACCATCTCTGTACACATAAGCCCACAGCCCTGCTCCTTGCATAAAAGTCGAAATGGCAGGTCTGTTACTCCTGCCATCGGTGCCAATGCAATATTGTTCTTTATCTCAACATTTCCAATTCTCATAATTACTCCATGCCTAAGAAGAATACCTTGAAGAACATCTCAAGTGATTCAAGAAGCTCTCTCTTCTCATACTGATACTTCTTGACAAGCATACCGCATGCTATCTCGTCATACAGTAAATCACCCTCGTCTGCTGATGATTTGAACAAAAGATTGCCCTCCTCATCGAATTCCATATCAAGTATCCCGCCTACTTCCTCTGTGAAAAGAACGCACATAATCTTTAACTCGTTCTTTACATCATCAGGAAGCTTATCAAAATCAGGGTTAAAATAGTATTTCTTCTCATAAGAATTAGATACACATAAAACTACATTTTCATCAAACATATCCATATAATCCTCTCACAGAAACCTCTCCGGTTCTGATAATCTTCTCGCCCTCATCTGTCTTAATGATAAGCTCACCCTCATCATTGATTCCAATTGATTTTCCAACAATTTCCTTGTCAGCATATATTGCCTTGACGTCGCCGCCCTTATTGACAAGCATTGAATTATAGTCTTCTTTAAGCCCAGCCAGATTCTGTGTCTTAACAAATGTATCATAGTACTTTGCAAAGCTCTCTGAAAATGCAGCTACTATACGGCTTCTTTTCAGATGGTCGCCAGTCTCAAGATACAGTGAAGAAGCTGTTGCCTTGATTGAATCATCAAATTCTGTCGTATTAACATTAATTCCCATGCCGATAACCACATAATGTATGTAATCCATCTCAGCACTCATCTCTGTTAATATTCCACATACCTTCTTCTTATTAAGAACTATATCATTAGGCCACTTTATACGGCACTCTGCGTCATGTCCGTCCTCTGTAAGAACCTTGTGTATTGCCTCCTGAACAGCCATGGCTGCCACTATTGTAAGCATTGACGCATTGACTGGTGCAATATCCGGTCTTAAAAGAAGTGACATCCATATCCCACTTCCTGCAGGAGATACCCAATTCCTGCCGCGTCTGCCGCGGCCGCCTGTCTGGCTCTCTGTTATATAAAGTGTTCCATCAGCTGCATTATCTCTTTCTGCCGCTCTCTTAGCTTCGTTGTTGGTAGAATCTGTCTCGTCATAATACACTACTTCGCGGATAATCCCGGTTGTACTGCCTGTATCCACACATGTAAGCTGACTCATTATCTCGCTTGATGTAAGAATATCAGGATACTGTGTTATATGATATCCCTTATTCTGGACTGCCTCTATAACATATCCTTCTTCTTTTAACTGGTTTATCACCTTCCAGACAGCCGTTCTTGAAACCCCCAGCATATTGCACAGTGCCTGCCCTGACACATATCCATCTGATTTTCTCAAAACATTTAAAATCTTAGTCTTCATACCATTACCCGCCATGCTATTACTGCCATAAGCAGAAGTCCTAACGTAACAACTGTAAGAATAACGCCTGACACTGTTCTGTCGCTCATGAAATTCTTAGCCGCTGTAAGTCCGTTAACTAATGCTCCCAGCATGAATTCCACAGCGAATAATATTCCGCTTCCACTGCGCAGGAAAAGTATAATTATGAATACTACTCCTATTGCAAATGTGAGTGCTATATTGGCATAGTCTATGAGCATCTTGCTCTTTCTGTACGCGCCACTCGTTGTATAATACATAACGCCTCCATACCTTACGAATTAACCGTTGCGAATTACATTTTTACTTATAAGCTCCAAGTGTAGCTGCCATTACAGCCTTGATTGTATGCATTCTGTTCTCTGCCTCATCGAATACAACTGACTGCTCTGACTCAAATACTTCATCAGTAACTTCCATCTCGTCAAGACCGAATTTGTCATGAATCTCTTTACCAATCTTAGTCTTAAGGTCATGGAATGCAGGAAGACAGTGCATAAATATTGCGTCCTTAGAAGCATTGTCCATAACTGCCTTGTTAACCTGATATGGAAGAAGTGCCTTGATTCTTTCAGCCCATACTTCATCAGGCTCGCCCATTGATACCCATACATCTGTGTATAATACATCTGCGTCCTTAGTTCCTGCCTTAACATCTTCTGTAAGTGTTACAGAACCACCGCTTATCTTTGCCCATTCCTCACACTGTGCAACAAGTTCCTTGTCTGGGAAATATTCCTTAGCTGTGCAGGCTGTATAATGAAGTCCTAACTTAGCGCAGACAATCATAAGTGAATTACCCATGTTGTATCTTGCATCACCCATGTATACGAACTTAACGCCCTTTAATCTGCCGAGCTTCTCTTTGATTGTAAGCATATCTGCAAGCATCTGTGTTGGATGGTATTCGTTAGTAAGTCCGTTCCATACCGGCACGCTTGAATATTTTGCAAGATCTTCAACTATTTCCTGACCGAATCCTCTGTATTCGATTCCTTCAAACATTGTACAGAGAACTCTTGCTGTATCAGCAATGCTCTCTTTCTTGCCAATCTGTGAACCTGTAGGGTCAAGATATGTAACTCCCATTCCAAGGTCATGGGCTGCTACCTCAAATGAGCAGCGTGTTCTTGTACTTGTCTTCTCGAATATAAGTGCAACATTCTTTCCGATAAGTGGCTGTTCTACAATGCCCTTTTTCTTCTTATCCTTAAGCTCTGCTGCTAAGTCTATCAAATATAAAATCTCCTCAGGTGTGTAATCCTTGAGTGTTAAAAAGTCGCGTCCCTTTAAATCCATGACATCCTCCTGTCTGTATGGCAAATTCGCCTACATTGAATAATTAATAACTTTGTTCATTCTATCGCAATTATAGTACTTCGTCAAATGCGTTGTTTAATTTGCTTGAATGTGGTGAACGGTTGATTGTGGGGGATGGCGGAAAGCTTCCGTTAAACTTCTCTGCATAATAATAGGCACTGGGCGGTTTAGGGTTTCTCCTCCTGTCGTTAACGCTGGCAACGCACATCCATGTGCGTACCAGCTCACGCGTCCGTCCATGGACGCGTGTACACTCGTTCTTTCTACATGCCCAGTGCCTTTATTATGCGTTCAGTTTAAAGTCAGTTCTCCGCCATCCCCCACAACCTCCCTTCCTCCACACTTCTCCAAATTCATGGGAGGGGCTTTGCCCCGTCCCATGAATATTCCGCATCTGCCACACCTTCCGTCCGCCAATAAAAAAGGTGGTGTGGCTTTTCTGACTGCAAACTATGCACATAATAAAAGCATTGAGCAAGTCACTGTCTAAGTGTACGCGCGTCCACGGACGGACGCGCGAGCTGTCTCGTGCATGGATGCACGTTGACAGCGTAACGAGAACTTAAACAGCCTTCCACGCTCAATGCTTATTATTATGTAGCGTAGTTTGTACGGAAGAAAACCACACCACCTTTTTTACCTCTTAATGGAATATATGATCCCCAATTATTACAAAATCTGAATAGTTATTAACATCTACAGTATATAAAGCTCTGAATGATGTATAACCACCTATATTATTAACACCTGATAATGCTTCAAGTGCTGCCTGCATACATTCTGTATTTCTTGGACCACTTGCAAGTCTTGATGCAAATCTGTCTGAAGCAGCTCCTGCTCCATTAGATACTCCTGAAAACTGACCTCTCTGATATACAACACCCGAAATAGAACCAGGATATCGTCCACTTCTTACTCTGTTAAGAATAACATTTGCAACTGCAAGCTTTCCTGCATATGGCTGATATCCAGCCTCCCAATCTATAAGACATGCCATAATCCATATATCATCGTCTGACACACTCATAGTCGGATTATATGTTATATCTGTTCCTGAAATAGTATTTTCTATAATTTTCTGTCTTCTTGCTTCCTCTGCTGCCGCAGCTGCTCTTGCTGCTTCCGCCTCGGCTTCTATTCTAGCCTGTTCTGCAAGTCTTGCAGCCTCTTCCTCTGCTTCTTTAGCTTCGGCTTCCTCTGTTGTATATCCTGTAAGAAGATTATCTGTACCAATTTGCTCTGCTAAAACTTCAGCTTCATCTCCAAAGCAAAGATTCTGTGTAAGTACATAGCCCTCGCAGTTACCAGAACTTATCTTAGTCCATTCTTTTCCTACCATATCAACATCTACTAATGTATTGGCATAAAGTCTTCCTACAACATCTGATGATTCTTCATCTGTACCACCATATACATCAAGATATGGATCTGTTAATGCTACTGCCTTATTCTTATATGTTCCTGTCTCTTCGTATCCAGTTACAAGAACCTCTTCAGTATTAGCTGAATAAGATGCTACCTTAATTCCAGTGTCAGTATTCTGTGTTTTCTCATAGGTAGTCGCTACTGCTGGAAGAACCGGTGTCATAAACAACACAATCGCAGCTCCCATATAGCAAGCAGCTTTGCTACTTCTAAGTTTCATATTATACTTCCCTTTCCGGCGGCTTATTTAGCTTCGCCTATAAATTGTTACAAAAATGTTACAATTTATTACGGAATTATAATAGCAAAGTTACATTAATTTGTCAAATATGTTAAAACCCGCTCATAGAGCGGGTTTGCGGGTTCGTTTATTAAATTCGTTTTACAAAATATGGTATGTGACCATATAAATAGTTGAATATTTTATACATTTCTCTGTCTGACAGCTTCATATGTAAGAATTGTACACGCTATTGCAGCATTAAGAGATTCAACCTCTCCCTCCATAGGAATTCTTATAAGTGTATCAGCCTGCTTTGTAATGTCATCTGTAAGACCATTGCCCTCATTACCTATAAGAAATGCTGTCGGCGTACTGTAATCCTCCCCAAGATATGTGTTCTTTCCATCAAGATGTGCAGCATATACCTTAACGCCGGATTTCTGGCACTCAGAAACTGCCTCTCCAAAATCCTGCACATATATGAATGGCACCCTGAATATAGAACCCATAGTTGACCTTATGGTCTTAGGATTATATATATCAACAGTGTTAGGACTCATAATAACTCCGGTAACTCCTGCGCCTTCACCCATTCTTATTATAGTTCCCAGATTGCCTGGATCCTGAAGATTCTCAACCAGAATAAGCAATGGATTACCTGAAAGCATATCAGAAAGACTGTTATCCTTCATCCTCACAACAGCCATAATCCCTTGCGGAGTCTGTGTCTGTGACATTCTGTCAAACACATTGTCTGCAACAATTTCAATACTGTCATCAGAAATCCCCTGTTTTTTTACCAGTTCCTTCACATATTCAGAATTATTATTCTGGAATCTTTCAGACATATATATCTTTACAAGTAAATCTGACGGAACCTCAGATACCATGCGGATTCCCTCAACAACATATTCATTATTCTTCTTTCTTTCCTTAGCCTTGGAAAGCAGTGATATAACATGCTTTACCTGTGAACTGCTGGTACTGGTTATCATTGTCAGGTTACCTTTCTTTAAAAATGTATTACTTAGAGAGTAATGCACTTATATTAAATTCATAATCATTAATATCCTTAGTCATAGCAAGCGCTTCATCAATATCATAATCAACAAACTTACCATCCTTGTATGCTACAAGTCTGTTACTCTTTCCTTCAGCAATAAGATCAACAGCATAAGCACCCATGATAGACGCATACATTCTGTCCTTACATGTTGGTGAACCACCACGCTGCATGTATCCTAAAATAGTAGCTCTTGTCTCAATACCTGTTGCAGCTTCAATTCTTCTTGCCATTCCTGTAGAATGTCCGATACCTTCAGCATTAATGATAAGATGGTGCTTCTTGCCCTTCTTTCTTCCCTCAATAATGTGGTTAATAAGAGCCTGCTCATCATTATCGTATCTCTCAGGAAGAAGAATATCCTCTGCACCATTGGCAATACCACACCATAATGCAATATATCCTGCATTTCTTCCCATAACCTCGATAATACTGCATCTTTCATGTGATGTAGATGTATCCCTTATCTTGTCAATAGCTTCCATTGCTGTATTAACAGCAGTATCAAAACCGATAGTATAATCCGTGCATGCAATATCAAGGTCGATAGTTCCCGGAAGTCCGATAGTATTGATTCCCTGTGCTGCAAGCTTCTGCGCACCTCTGAATGAACCGTCACCACCGATTACAACAATACCGTCAATTCCATGCTTTCTGCATACTTCAGCACCCTTCTTCTGACCTTCTTCAGTCATGAATTCCATGCATCGTGCTGTATAAAGGATCGTTCCACCCCGCTGGATAATATCAGCAACGCTTCGCTTGTCCATATCAATTATCTCATCATTAAGAAGTCCGTTATAGCCCTTCTGAATACCTTTGACCTTAAGTCCCTTATTCAAAGCAGTTCTTACAACTGCACGGATAGCAGCATTCATGCCAGGAGCATCTCCGCCACTTGTTAATACACCGATTGTTTTAATTTCCTTTGCCATAACTTCCCCTTTCTTATCTCTTCATATTATTTTCTGTCTTATGTTACCACATTATAAAAAAAAAATCTTCATTTTCTGATAAATTTTTACCAATCTTAATTAAAATTTATGTTGTAGCAACATTTTTCTCACCGTACTTATTCTTAAGAATATAAAGCAGGTCTGACGACACCCTCACACACTGGCTTGGTGGAAGTGCAATCCTCTGTTTTTCTGCCACACAATATATTGTGACAGTATCCCTGCCATCTGATTCCTTAAGAATATCAAAAAGTTCTTCTCTATGTTCTTCATACACTGCAAGGCTATCAAATCTTAACCACAGTCTTTTTGGAACACTTTCAAAACTCACCAGACTATCCGCTATAAGTTTGGCTTCCGCATTAACATTAGCCTGAACGCGTCCGGTAACAAATACTTTATTAGTAGTATCAAGAATTCTTCTATTCTTCTCGTATGACCTTGGAAACAGAATAACTTCAACCGTTCCGACAAAATCTTCAATAGTAAGATATGCCATCTGCTGTCCTGTCTTAGTAGTATTTACCTTAATATTTCTGACAAGTCCCCCAATCGTCTGTTTTGTACTGTCTGCTGCCTTAGTCTCTCCCGTCTCTTCATCAACAAGGAAATCTGTACTTCTCGCAGAAATATGCTTCTCCCACATACCAGTATATTCATCAAGAGGATGTCCTGTTACATATACTCCAAGAACTTCTTTCTCGCGTTCAAGCAGATCCTCTTTGTCAAATTCCTGAATATCAGGCACTTTCATCTCAAGGCTCTTTTTATCCTCTTCGCTTACAAGATCAAAAAGAGACATTTGTCCTGAAATAGCATCTTTATTCTGTTTAACAGCACTATCAATCATTCTTTCATAGACATTCATCATGCCTCGTCTGGTTTTGACAAATGTGTCAAATGCACCTGCAAGTATCAGATGTTCAACTGTTCTCTTATTAAGAACGCCTGCCATTCTTGTAATAAAATCCTGCATGGAGTGGAAATCACCATTATTGGTTCTTTCTTCAATAATCGCAGTAATTGTAGGTCTTCCCATACTCTTCACCGCGTTAAATCCAAATCTTATCTCCTTACCCTCCACACTGAAATCCGCAACAGAATTGTTGACATCAACAGGAAGAATATTAATTCCCATCTCTCTTGCCGCAAGGATATACTCTGCAACCTTACTTGTCTTATCAGTTACACTTGATATGAGCCATGCCATATACTGTACAGGAAAATGCACCTTAAGATATGCTGTCTGGTACGCCACAACCGCATAGCATGCCGCATGTGATTTGTTAAATGCGTATTTTGCAAAGTCCATCATCTCATCATATATCTTATTGGCAGTCTGTTCACTTATGCCATTCTTAATACAGCCTGGTACTCCGTTAGCCTCATTACCGTATACGAAATTCTGACGTTCCTGCTCCATTACATCAAGCTTTTTCTTAGCCATTGCTCTTCGCACATTATCACTTCCGCCCCACGAATATCCGGCAAGGTCACGGACAATCTGCATAACCTGCTCCTGATACACCATACAGCCATATGTCGGCTCTAATATTGGCTCTAACTGTGGGCAGTCATAGGTTATATTGCCTGCATTCTCTTTTCCCTTAATATACTGTGGTATAAAATCCATTGGTCCCGGCCTGTAAAGCGAGATTCCGGCAATCAGATCCTCTAAGCAGTCCGGCTTTAACTCCTTCATGAAGTTCTTCATTCCGCCACTCTCTAACTGGAATATGCCGGCACATTTGCCCTGACTTATACATTCAAATACAGCCTTATCATTATATGGTATTTTATCCACCGAAAATGAAGGATCTATCTGCTGTTCGCACTTCTCTGTCTGCTGTATTACAGTTAAGTTTCTAAGACCTAAGAAATCGAACTTTAACAGACCAAGGTGCTCTAATGTAGGGCCTTCAAACTGTGTAACCTTTACATTATCAGCACCTACAGCAACCGGAACATACTCACCAACATCCTTCTGACTTATAAGAACACCTGACGCATGAACTGACGCATGCCTCGGCAGACCTTCAAGTCTCTTTGCTTTATCTATTAAGTCATGTACTGTTGCATCCTGCTCATACAATGCCTTAAGCTCTGCATTAGGTTTTATGTCCCTGTCCGGGTTACCATTCATTGCCCCATCTATTGTAACTCCGACTTTCTGAGGTATCATCTTTGCAATATTATCAACCATTGCATAAGGAAGATCCATAACCCTTCCTACATCTTTAATTACCGCCCTTGCTGCCATCGTTCCAAATGTGATTATCTGGCACACACATTCTTTACCATATTTTTCTATAACATAATCAATAACCTTCTGTCTGCCCTCCGGCGCAAAGTCCACGTCAATATCGGGCATTGATACTCGCTCAGGATTTAAGAATCGCTCAAAGACAAGGTTATATTTAATAGGATCAAGTGTTGTTATTCCAAGACAGTACGCAACAAGACTTCCCGCCGCAGAACCTCGTCCCGGACCTACCGGAACATCATGTGTCTTGGCATAATTAATGTAATCCCACACAATCAGGAAATAATCAACATATCCCATTGAATATATAACTGACAGCTCGTAAGAAAGTCTCTGGAATATATCATTCGAATCCTCTGCCCTTTTTATAACAACATCTTTTCTGTCTGCAACTATTGATGCTTTTGCCTGCTCTATAATATCTTCAATGCATACATCTGCGGTCTTGTCCGGATATCTCTTCTTTAATCCCTCATAACATAAAGCATTAAGATACACCCATGAATTCTTTCCATATGCTTCAGGCACATCAAATGCTGGCAGCTTTGTAACTCCGAATTCTATCTCAACATTACATCTTTCTGCTATCTTATGAGTGTTCTCAACTGCTTCCGGTGCATATTTGAACAATTCCGCCATCTCTTCCTCTGACTTTAAATAGAACTGTCCGCCCTCATAGCGCATTCTGTTCTCATCTGAGAGCTTCTTTCCTGTCTGGATACATAACAAAATATCATGTGCATCCACATCATCCGCATATGTGTAGTGGACATCGTTAGTACATACCAGTTCTATTCCTGTCTCATTGTGCATACGCATAAGCTGTGGATTAACATAGTGCTGTTCCGCTATTCCATGATCCTGAAGCTCCAGAAAGAAATTGCCTTTACCAAATATATCCTGAAGTTCCAATGCCACATCTCTTGCTGTCTCATACATTCCCCTTGAAAGATATCTCTGCACCTCTCCTGCCAGACACGCACTCGTAGCAATAATTCCCTCATGATATTCTCTTAACACTTCTTTATCTACTCTCGGCTTATAGTAAAAGCCTTCTGTAAATCCCTTAGAAACTATCTTCATCAGGTTCTGATAACCTGTATTATTCTCTGCAAGAAGTACAAGGTGATTATATTTATCCTCACTCTGTCCTGCCCCTTTATCAAACCTTGACCCCGGAGCTACATACACCTCACAGCCAAGAACAGGCTTGATTCCTGCCTTCTTAGCCGCCTCGTAAAATTCAATAACACCATACATCACACCATGGTCAGTTATTGCAAGGCTGTCCATGCCAAGTTCCTTTGCCCGTTTAGTAATCTCTTTTATTTTACTGGAGCCATCCAGCAATGAATATTCAGTATGCACATGCAAATGTGTAAAACTCATAACAACTCCTCCCTATGTCAAAAAATATAACATATTTTCGTTTATTAATCAGCAATTTTATGATATTCTATATTTAATTATTATTGTAAGGGAGTTGTATTATGTTAATATCTGATATTCCCGTAGGCGGGCCGATTTCAATTGAAATATCCATAGATAATGTCAGCTATGAAATGCCTTCCTCTGTTGTTGCATCCAAGAATGGCTACATTCTCATAGCGCCTTTTACATCAAAAGGTGCTGTAATAGACTTTTCTTCTTATAAAGATATTTTATTCAATCTTTATACTGTAGACCCAGCAACGCAGAACCGGGTAGTCTGGAAGAATATTAATATAGAAACTATCGGTTACAAGTCCTCTGATTTTGCATCTGCCTATTACAAAATATCAACTAATGTTTTTGCAAGCATTGCGTCAGAATGCGACAGACGATTCAACCAGAGAATTTCAACTGAAGCTTCTGGACATGTTTCTTCAGATACAAGACAAGATGAAATACCAGTAACATTAATCGATGTATGTAATAAAGGATTATCATTTACAGTCAGAAATGAACTGCCATATGATTATAATAACATTTATATAACATTTTCAGATGTAGCTAACGGAAGACAATTTGATTTTCATTTTAAATGTGTCATAATACGCAGCCAGATGTCAGGAGAACGCTATATTTACGGATGTATCATTCCTGCACCATCACGCGAATATCTTACATATGTTTTCCTTAGAAAGATTGAATGCAGAATTAATGCATCCAAAGAACAGGAGCAGCAGAATGCTCTTAAAGATGCTGCTGATGTTGCATCACAGTCAATCGAAAGTCAGAGTACTTCATCAGGATTTCATTCACATATATCATCAAGAAATAAATAACAAAATGGGCATATCAGAAAGCGATATGCCCATTTTTATTACTCATCTTCTTTAGTTATATCATCAGATGCATTACTGTCTGAATCATCAGAATCATCATGCTTTGTAATATTCTTCCATATATCACTTTCAGGTTCACCACTTACTGTTGATGAATAGCTTCCATCTTCATTGAATGTCACACTCTCTGCAACCTTCTCTGATGTTGAAAATGATGAAGTATCAACTGGTTCAGGCAATCCCTTCGCCTCTCTGAATATCTTCATGAATTCCTTACCTGTGATAGTCTCATGGTCATACAGATATCTTGCAAGCTGATCCATTACATCTCTGTTGTCTCTGATAATCTGCTTAGCCTCTTCATAGCATGAAGCAATAAGCTTCTTAACCTCATCATCAACCTCAGCCTCTGTTGCCTGTGCACAGTTCATAGATGCTCTTCCACTGAGGTACTCATCCTCAACTGTTGATAATGCAACAAGTCCGAAACGGTCTGACATACCATATCTTGTAATCATTGTCTTGGCAAGGTTAGTTGCCTTCTTGATATCATCATAAGCACCATTAGTAACTGAACCGAATACAACTTCCTCTGCTGCACGTCCGCCTACAAGTGATATAAGATCTGTCATAAGTTCGTCCTTAGTCTCAAGATGCTTCTCTTCCTCCGGGAAGTTAAGCACATAACCAAGTGAACCGTTAGTATGAGGTATAATAGTAATCTTCTGGACCGGATCAGAATTATTCTTAATAGCTCTTATAAGGGCATGTCCAATCTCATGGTAAGCAACAACCTGCTTCTCCTTCTTGCTAAGAACTCTTTCTTTCTTTTCCTTACCTGCTACAACTGTATCAAATGCACCAAGAAGATCTTTTTGTGTTACAACATTTCTGCCATTCTTAACCGCCGCAATAGCCGCTTCGTTAATGATATTGGCAAGGTCTGAACCTACAAGACCGCTTGTTGCCATAGCAATCTCTTCAAAATCAACTGTATCATCCATAAGCACATCCTTGGAATGTACCTTAAGAGTCTCAATTCTACCCTTCTTATCAGGTCTGTCAACAGTAATTCTTCTGTCAAGACGTCCTGGTCTGAGTAAAGCCTTATCAAGTACTTCCGGTCTGTTAGTTGCTGCAAGAATGAATATTCCCTTAGAAGAATCAAAACCATCCATCTCTGCAAGTAACTGGTTCAATGTCTGCTCACGCTCGTCATTGCCACCGCCATACTTGGAATCTCTGCTCTTACCAATAGCATCAATCTCATCAATAAATATAATACAAGGAGCCTGCTTAGTTGCTTCCTTGAACAAATCTCTTACTCTTGATGCACCGACACCAACGAACATCTCAACAAAATCAGAACCTGCAAGTGAGAAGAAAGGTACATCTGCCTCACCGGCTACAGCCTTGGCAAGAAGCGTCTTACCTGTTCCCGGAGGTCCTACTAAAAGTGCACCCTTAGGAAGCTTTGCACCAATCTTGGCATATTTCTCAGGGTAATGTAAGAAATCAACAATTTCGGTAAGTGATTCCTTAGCTTCATCCTGACCTGCAACATCCTTAAATGTAACACCTGTCTTTTTCTGGACATATACTTTGGCGTTGCTCTTTCCAACACCCATTCCACCCATCATTCCACCATTCTTAGCAATTCTTCTATATACAAATGCAAAGATTATATATATGAATAAGAATGGCAGTACATATGCAAGCAGAAATTCTACAATTGAAGAACTTGAATCCGGAATATATCCTTCAAACTCAATACCCTTTCTCTTAAGAAGTGGTACAAGAGTATCATCATTAACATACCCTGTATAATATGTGTATGAAACTCCTGCTATGCCAGACTGTTTCTCCTCTTCAACTGGTGTAATAAGAATTCTGTCCTGCTCTAATGCTACTTTCTTTACCTTATCTTCATCAATCATCTGCATGAACTGGTCGTAGCTTATCTCCTTGTATGTCGCATTCCTAAACATATTGCTAAGAAGCGTAAGCCCAATAAATGTTACAACTGCCGCTATAATAATGAATATTATAAGGTTAACATTCTTTGGCTTCTTGTTATTATTGTTGTTATTACGATTATTATTGCGGTTATCATTATTATTATAACCATTGTCATAACCGTTGTTGTTATAATTATCCATACTCTTCTCCTGATATGATACTGTACTTATCTTAAGCATTTCCAAATAAGTCTGTTTTCATTATAAAGAAGGAAAAAATATAAATCAACCAAAATCTAAGTGTTTAATAAGATGTTTATATTTACTTTATATTCTTAGTTTTTTTCTTTAAACTATGGAAATTTATAATACAGGGCTGTATAATATTGCATATTTTTTTGATTACACATTCAGATTGGAGGAAAAGATGGCTGTTAAATATGTATTTGTAACAGGTGGTGTTGTTTCCGGTTTAGGAAAAGGTATCACTGCCGCATCTTTAGGCAGACTGCTTAAAGCCCGTGGTTTTTCTGTAACCATGCAGAAGTTTGACCCTTATATTAATATTGATCCAGGTACTATGAACCCTATCCAGCACGGAGAAGTTTTCGTAACTGACGATGGTGCTGAGACAGACCTTGACCTTGGTCACTATGAAAGATTTATTGATGAGAGCCTTAATAAGAATTCTAATGTAACTACTGGTAAAGTATACTGGTCAGTATTACAGAAGGAACGCCGTGGAGATTTTGGTGGAGGCACAGTCCAGGTAATCCCTCATATTACTAATGAAATAAAGAGCCGTTTTTTCAGAGATTATTCAACTGATGAAACTAAGATTGCAATTATAGAAGTCGGTGGTACTGTCGGAGATATCGAGAGTCAGCCTTTCCTTGAGGCAATCAGACAGTTCCAGCATGAAGTAGGACATGAGAACGCAATTCTTATTCACGTAACACTTATTCCTTATCTTAAGGCATCTGGCGAGATGAAGACTAAGCCTACACAGGCAAGCGTTAAGGAACTCCAGGGAATGGGAATCCGTCCGGATATTCTTGTATGCCGTACAGAGCATCCTCTTGAGGCAGGTATCAAGGACAAGATAGCACTTTTCTGTAATGTACCTAAGTCTCATGTACTTCAGAACTTAGATGTTGAGATTCTTTATGATGCGCCTCTTGCAATGGAAGAAGAACATCTTGCACAGGTAGCATGTGAATGTTTACACCTTGACTGTCCAGAACCAGATCTTGATGAATGGAGAGCAATGTGCAAAGCCTGGAAGAATCCTACCAAGAAGGTAACTGTTGCATTAGTCGGTAAATATATCCAGCTTCATGATGCTTATATCAGTGTTGTAGAAGCATTAAAGCATGGTGGTGTATATAATTCATGTGATGTAACTATCAAATGGATTGATTCAGAAACTGTAACTCCTGATACTGCTGATGAGCTTCTCTCTGATGTATCTGGTATATTAGTTCCAGGCGGATTCGGAGACAGAGGTACAGAAGGAAAGATTGAAGCTATACGTTATGCAAGAGAGCATAATATTCCATTCTTAGGATTATGCTTAGGAATGCAGCTTTCAATTGTTGAATTTGCAAGACATGTTATTGGATATGAGGATGCACACAGTGTTGAACTTAATCCTAACACAACACATCCTGTTATTCATCTTATGCCGGATCAGGAAGGCATCGATGATATCGGTGGTACATTAAGACTTGGTTCTTATCCTTGTGTACTTGATAAGACAAGCAAAGCTTATGAACTCTACGGCGAGGAACTTATACACGAGCGCCACAGACACAGATATGAAGTAAACAACGATTACAGAAAGGTTCTTACAGAAAATGGCATGATGCTTTCAGGAATATCTCCTGATGGAAGAATCGTTGAGATGATAGAATTAAAGAATCATCCATGGTTTGTTGCCACACAGGCTCATCCAGAGTTAAAGTCAAGACCTAACCGTCCACATCCATTATTCAGAGGATTTATTACAGCAGCTCTTGAATATCAGGACAAGAATCATTAATTTCATTACAAAACCATGCAGAATCAAAACTGCATGGTTTTTATTTTCTCTGAAAGGCTTCATAAATTATATTTAAAAATTTGAAGCATAAAAAAATCACCTGACAAATTAAACAATTCATGTCAGGTAATTTTAAAATTACGATATTACTTATTAATATTGTTAACAATCTTCTTGATTTTCTTAACTTCTTCTTCTGTAAATTCCTGTGACTGAAGAATTGCAGCAACCATATCAAATACATTTCCATTAAACCAGAAATCTGCTTCTTCTTTTAAAAGCTGTGCTCTGTACTCGTCTTCTGTTCTGAGTGGATGAATAAATGCTGCCTTACCTTTACGGTATGTATCAACAAATCTCTTATCTTTTAACTTACCTACAAAAGTAACAACTGTTGTTCTTGCATATTCCTTCTTATAATCATCTCTTAACTGGTCAATAAGATCCTGTACTGGAATATCCTGTGGTGCCTCCCATATAAGCTTCATAATTAATGCTTCACATGGACTTAATTCATTAAAATGATTTCTGCTCATAAACCCTCCTTAGGCTTTTTAAATAGATATTAATACTCTATATTATAACGCCAAAATTATTTTTTTCAACATAAAATCATCACTTTTTATAGCTGGATTGCTGATAAATATAAATCATCAACTTTCCTTTCTACAATAGTGAAATTCTGGGGAACATCGTCTATATACGCTGTCATTTTCCCTTCCTTTAATCTATAAACTATTTTGTCTAAAATGTCAAGTACTCCTTTGCCTGTCGCCTTGCCATATGCTTCCTTCAAAGTCCATATTCTGAAGAATCTTTCTTCACTCTGGCACTCATTTATCCATGATGCCTCAGACTCATCAAAGAAGCGTTTTGCCAGGTTCTGTCTGGCTTTGCGTCCTCCCTCAATATCAATTCCAACAGGTCTGTCACTTATAGCACACGCTACATAGTTCGATGAATGCGAAATATTGAAAAAAATTTCACAATGAGACAAAAAATAAGGTTTTCCCTGTGAATTGTATGCTATATCATAATCAAAACACTGATTATTCGCTTTAATTAAAGAATCGGCATCCACCTTCCTAAATTGAATATCTTTAGTTTTATAGTTTTTTCCTCTCATCTTTGTGTTCCATATGCCTACAGCATAATTAAGAAGTAGTCCAGCAGTCACAGTCTGCAGCTTATTTTCACGCATTTTCATTCTGTCTGCCTTTGCCCTCCTGTATTCAGGAACAAGCGAATATGCCTTTTCATACAGCTTTTCATCAGCAAATGTATCTGTTGTCGTTAAAAATATCATCATAATTACTCACCGTTACACACTTATAGTCTGTGCGTCTGCCATATAACGCTTCGAGAACACGAACACAATATCTCCTGTCTTAATAAGAGTATCACCATTCGGAACTATTGCATTATCACCGCGTCTTATCATAACTATCAGCGTGTGCCTTGATATATCAAGTTCTTTTATCTTGTGTCCAACCCACGGATGATGTTCACGCAGTTCTACCTGTTTTAGGTTTACATCAACATTTACATCACAATCTCTTGCACCGATTACAACACAATCTCCCTCAAAAAGCTTCATGTCTCCCTTAGGCATAAGTGTCTCACCATTTCTTAACACTGCTGCAAGAATCAGTCCCCTTGGAAGGTTAAGCTCGCATACCTTCTTTTCATTCCAGTTGTGGTCCTTAGTTATAATAAGCTTAATAAACTTAAGTTCCTTCTCCATAAGGTAATCTGTCGACTTCTTAATAAGGCTGTACTGCTCAACGAAACCTGCAGATAAGATACCTGTTGGAATAGCGACCATTCCGACGCCAAGAAATGTAATGATAATACTGAACATTTTTCCAAGCACTGTCACAGGATAGATATCGCCGTAACCTACTGTAAGAAGTGTTGATACCGACCACCATATTCCTGAAAATGCATTCTTAAACACTTCTGGCTGTGCCTCATGCTCTAAACTGTACATGCACAATGATGATGCTATGATAAGCATCACAATGATGAATACAGAGGATAATATCTGGTCTCTCTTTCGCTTGATTACCTCTGTTATAACATTTAATGCATCATAATATGAATTGACGCGGAATATCCTCAGGATTCTTATAACCCTGAACATACGGAAAGCAACAGCACCTGCAGGGAAGAATACAGGCAGATAATTGGGCAGGAATGATAAAAGGTCAACAATACCGCTTCCTGAGAAGATGTATTTTATTCTCGCAATACCTGTACGTTTATTAGGATACAGATATTCTGCCGTCCATACACGCAGTATGTATTCGATTGTAAAGCCGATAACCGTAATCCACTCTATAACATCTAACACCGGCTGGTACGGAATTGACTGTTCAAATGTATCAAATACCGCAATGAAAAGGTTGATTATAATTGCGGCAGTTATCGCAATATCAAATGTACGGCTTGCAACATCGCCCGCATAGCCAATCTGGATAATGTCAAATATACGTTTTTTCTTATTATTCACCGTATCCCATCCTCCTACTTAAGCATATACCACGGAAGCAGCAATGCTCTTATATATTTTGCAAATGGCACATATGCCGTTATATTAATAAATACCGGACATAATATAAGGCAGGCTATAAGAAGTACGGGCATTAATGAAATCATTGCATTTGCGCTTCTTACAGGCATTGATACAAGCCATGCAAATAATGTAACTGCTATTACATACACAGCCATATGAAGTATATCTGATGCACCTTTAAGCTGTCCCGCCGCTGCAAGTGTTATTATTGCCGATACTGCAAAAAGTACGCACGATATGAAAGCATACACCGGTTTGCCTGCAATACGGTACATGCGCGGCAGAGTAATGAATGTTCCTGAATTCTTATCAAGGTAATATTCCACAATCCCGAAAAGTCCACTGATATAGACAAGAATCATAAGCAACGCCCTTAACGGAAACTGTCCTGTCTTATCTTCAAGCTGCGACTCAGCTTCCTGCGTATCGTCTGTCACCTTGAAATCAATCCTGAATGTATCATTACCGGATATATACTCCTCATAACCTTTTCTTATCTCTTCTTCTGCCTTTTCTGCATGCTTCTGGAATTTCTCTACCGAATTAACATAATTAACAGCAACCTCAGGAGAATATGCCTTAAACATAGCAGAAAAGAATATCTCATCAGTCATTGAGCTGACAAAATCTGACCTGCATATGATAAGCTCTATAACATCACTGTAGCTGCCTGAATCAAGCTTACTCTTAAGATCTGTGCCAACCACATAACCACATTCTACTCTTTTATTCATTATATCCTGCTCAAGCTTTTCCTTCGATTCTGACTCATAAAATTGAACTGAATAATCGCCATTTACAAGGTAATCCCTTGTCATCGCGGCAATCTTATCATCATCTTCAAGCACTATTCCAACCCTTACAGGCTCTGTCTCCTTAAGAGAAGCTGTGTGGTTAATTATCAGTGCTGCAACAGGCATTGCAATAAGCACTGCGACAATCACAGGATTCTTTAACTGCCTTTTTACCAGCAGATACAGCCAGTATAACAATCTCTTCATTATCTGTCTCTCCTTATCTTTACCGCCAATGCCCCTGCTGCCTGAAATATAATTATCCACAAAACATTTGTCGTAATGGTACTGATATCCACAGTTCCCTTGATTACCTGACCTGCAAGTGTGAATAATCCGTTAGTCGGAAGATACATGCCAATAGTGCGTATGCCCGGTGCAAGAAATGCTGATGAAACAATACAGCCCGATGCATACATGCACACCATTCCAAGGACAAACACTGTAATTACCGAATACACTGTGTCATCAACAACTGCGAATATGCAGTGTATAAATGAAACTGCCGCATACACAAGCACCACAATCCCTAATAGTGACGCAATGAATTCTCCCACTGACGAAACTGCCAGAACTCCCGATATCGCCGGAATCCCAAGCCTCATTATATTAGTTACTATAAAAAGCACTGCAAATATTACTATATACACAATGCCAATTCCCGTCGTCCTTGCAATTCCCGTATCAAATGCTGATATTCCTGCACCTTTAAGGCTTTTTGCAAGTGCCCTGTTCTCACCTTTCATATTGCCTGCACAGGTTATTCCACTGAGTAAAAGCAGCATGACAATCGCCGTACACACATAGAACTGTACTGTACTTAAACCCTCTTTAACTGATATATCCCTTGTCTTAAAGTATATGCTTCTGTTGAGCGCATACGAAAGATATATGTCATTAAGCTTATCCTCATGAGTACCTTGAAGTCCCCTGTAATTCTTAAGCACACCATTAAAAAGGTCGTCAAACGTGTATATACCAGCCTCTGCTGTTGCAAGGTCAGAGCCTCCTGCCCTCACCATCTCACGGAATATCATCGAAGTGTTATTAACACCCTCTGACGGGCACACGACCTCAATCGGCGTATTCTCACCCGTCATAATATCACTAATAAGATTCTCCGGCACAATAATAGCCATCACATAATAATTATTTCTTAAGCCATCTATAGCCTGCTGTCTGTCAGTATATTCAAATGTACAGACATTTTTAATTGTGTCTATCTCACTGACATAATTAAATGCCATCTTAATATATTTAAATTCCTTATTATCCGTCCCATTATAATCCGGATACACAACAGCAACCTTCATCTTCATATCACTGTCCTGTGATGCCACAATACCTACACATGCACTTATTGCAATCACAAGCACAGCCGTCACTATTGTACCCAGAATTATCTTCGGTATAGATAAAAATGCGGATTTAATCTGCAATTTTAATAATTCCAGCCTCTTTCTCATCTAATCCCCCAACAAAATTATCTGTGAATAAGCTCTAAAAGCTCATTGCCAATAACCGGGTGGTCAAGTTCATTAAGACCGCCGTTCTTTAAAAGGTACATTCTGTCAGCCAGCTTAAGTTCCCCTTCTTCGTGGCTTGTTATAATGACTGTACCTCCGCTTTTCGTATAAGCTGACAGATAATTCATAATATCCTGCTTACACACAATATCAAGTGATGCTCCCGGCTCATCCAGTATAAGCACAGGCGGATTCTTCGCCAACGCACAGCATATACTTAAACGCTTTTTCATGCCGCCTGACAGCTTATCAACACGTTTGTCAAGATATTCTGACACTCCTAACACTGCAGGAACACCATTTAATAAGTCTGCTTCCATGTTTCTTCCGGTATCACAATACCAGAATTTAAGATTATCCCTTGCCGACAGCTTCTCCATAAGTGGATTCTCCTGCGGCACAAATCCAATATATTTCTGAAACACCAACGCATCTGCAAATGCGTCAATGCTATCTATCTTAAGACTTCCTCCATCTGCCTTAAGACTTCCTGCCAATATCTCCAGAAGAGTAGATTTGCCACAGCCGTTAGCACCGACTATGGCAATATACTCTCCGCTGGCAGCATGAAACGAAGTGCTGTTAAGCACTGCCGTTTTCCTGCCATATGATTTTCTAATATTCTCCGCCTCTATAAACATACATATATCTCCACATTAATTCTGGGCTGCTGTATCAAACTGGCTGTAATACAGCTTGTGATAGAATCCGTTCTTAGCCAGTAATTCTTCATGATTACCCTGCTCTATAATATGTCCGTCTTTCATAACAAGAATAACATCCGCAGACTGGATAGTTGAAAGTCTGTGGGCTACGATAAAACTTGTTCTTCCCTCCATCAGCTTTGCAAATGCATTCTGTATCTTTATCTCTGTTCTTGTATCAATAGAAGATGTAGCCTCATCAAGAATAAGCATTGGCGGCTTTGCAAGCATAATTCTTGTTATACATAAAAGCTGCTTCTGACCCTGAGAAAGGCTTCCGCCATCCTCGCCTATAACTGTGTCGAATCCATTAGACATTCTCTTTATGAACCCATATGAATGTGCTGCCTTTGCTGCGGCAATAATCTCTTCCTCTGTAGCATTCGGCTTACCCATAACAATATTCTCTCTTATAGTTCCTGACTTTAGCCATGTCTCCTGAAGAACCATACCAAAGCCCTGTCTTAAAGACTTTCTTGTCATCTGTCTTATATCAGTTCCTGATACATCAATGCTTCCGCTGTTAACATCATAGAATCTCATAAGAAGATTAATAACTGTTGTCTTTCCACAACCCGTAGGTCCCACAATCGCTATTCTCTGTCCCTTCTTGACATGAAGATTGAAGTTCTCTATAAGCTTCCTGTCGGGTACATATGAAAAGCATACATCATTAAGATCAACTGTTCCGTCAACCTCTTCAACAACCCTGGCATCTTTAGCATCAGGAATCTCTGGCTCTTCTTCAATAAGTTCAAATATTCTGGCTGCACAGGCAAGAGCGTTCTGAAGCTCTGTGACAACTCCTGATATCTCGTTAAAAGGTTTAGTATACTGGTTGGCATAACTTAAGAAGCTTGATAACTGGCCAACTGTGATACCGCCATTGATAGCTGAAAATGCACCAACAATCGCAACGCTTGCATATACAAGGCTGTTTACAAATCTTGTTGAAGGGTTAGTAATAGATGAGAAGAAGATTGCCTTTAAGGAATACTTCTGGAGCCTTTCATTAATCTCATCAAATTTTCTTACCGCCTCATCTTCATATCCGTAAGCCTTAACTACCTTCTGTCCGCCAATCATTTCATCAATAAGTGCTGTCTGCTCGCCTCTTGTCTCAGACTGAAGTTTGAACATGCTGAAGGTCTTCTTGGCAATAAAGCTTGCAACTAAAAATGAAAGTGGCGTGATAACAACAACAGCAAGTGTAATCTTAGCATTGATTGTAATCATGAATATAAGCGTTCCAAGTATAGTCATGACGCCTGTGAAAAACTGTGTGAATCCCATAAGCAGACCATCTGCAAACTGGTCAACATCAGCTATTACACGGCTCACAATCTCACCGTATGAATGTCCGTCAATGTACTTGAGTGGAAGCACCTGAATTTTTTCTATAGCCTCATTTCTTATGTCTCTTGTTACTTCATATGTGATTCTGTTGTTACATATGTTCATAAGCCACTGTGAAAGTGCTGTAATTCCAACAAATATACCGATTCTTATAAGTATATTCACAATCTTTGCAAAATCCACATTATCCACACCGATAATGCAGTCAATTCCACGGCCTACAAGAATTGGTACATAAAGTGTAGTTGCAACTGTTACTGCTGCCATAATAAGCGATAATATTATAAAAAAGCTGTGCTTCTTAATTCTTTTAAGGAGTTTTACAAATGTTGATTTATTCTTCTTCATTATGCTACACCCCCTTCTGAATCTGCTTTCTTAAACTGTGATTCATATATCTCTTTATAAACCTCACAATTTGCAAGAAGCTCGTCATGTGTTCCCATTCCTGCAACCTGTCCGTCATCTAATACGATAATGAGATCAGCATACATAAGTGATGCCGCTCTCTGTGAAACTATGAACACAGTAGGAGAATTGTTCATTCCCCTTATAGCTTTTCGAAGTGCTGCATCAGTTGCAAAATCAAGAGCTGATGCACTGTCATCAAGAATAAGCACATCCGGCTTTCTTACGATTGCTCTTGCAATAGTAAGTCTCTGTCTCTGGCCACCTGAAAGGTTCTTACCTCCCTGCTCTATAACATAATCCAGACGTCCCTGCTTAGAATCTACAAATTCCTTAGACTGTGAAATCTCAAGTGCTTCATCTATCTGCTCATCAGTAGCACCCTTCTTTCCCATCCACATATTCTCTCTTATAGTCCCTTTAAAAAGTACTGCTTTCTGCATAACGATGCCGACCTTATTTCTTAAAGTCTCAATATTGTAATCTTTAACATTGACGCCATCGACAAGTACTTCACCCTGTGTAGTGTCATACAGTCTTGGTATAAGATTTACAAGGCTTGATTTACCTGAACCGGTGCCGCCGATAACACCGATTGTCTGGCCTTTCATAGCCTTGAAATTAATTCCTTCAACTGAAGGTGCACCTGAACCGCTGTAGGTAAGTGAAACATTTTTAAATTCAACGCTCGGTGTCTCTTCTTTAGCATCAACATTGTTAACATCACCATCTGACATTCCTGATTCTACCTCGAATACAGACTCGATTCTGCCTGCACATGCAAGTGCTTTAGTTATTGTAATGATAAGATTGGCAAGCTTGATAAGCTCAACTAATATCTGTGACATATAATTGTAAAGTGCAACAACCTGTCCCTGTGTAAGCGCACCAGCGTTAACTCTTACTCCGCCAATCCAGATAAGTGCAATTATTGATACATTTACAACAACATAAGTAAGTGGATTCATAAGTCCTGATATCTTACCAACGAATTTCTGCAATCTGTTAAGGCTTTCGTTATCGTTTTTGAAACGCTTAACCTCATCCTGTTCCTTATTGAATGCTCTGATAACTCTCACACCGGTAAGGTTCTCTCTTGTTATTCCAAGAATCTTATCAAGTCCTGACTGTACATTCTTGTACATAGGCCTTGTTGCAAGCATGATACCGAATACGATAAGTGCAAGTACCGGAATTGCCGCAACGAATACAAGTGCTGCCTTCACATCAATAGTGAACGCCATAATCATCGCACCAAATACGATAAATGGTGAACGAAGGAACAGTCGCAGTACCATGTTAATACCATTCTGTACCTGGTTAATATCACTTGTCATTCTTGTTACAAGTGTCGATGTACCAAGTGTATCCATCTCTGTGAATGAGAATGTCTGGATATGTGCAAATAAACTGTGTCTCATTCCGGTTGCTGCTCCAACTGCAGCCTTGGCGCTGAAATACTGTGCTGTGATGGCACATACAAGTCCTATGATTGCAAGAAGTATAAGCATAAGACACATCTGCATAATATATCCCTTATCCGCATTAACAATACCCTTATCGATAACTGATGATACTACCAGCGGCACAAACAGCTCAAATATTGCTTCGAGCATCTTAAAAAGCGGTGCCAGAACACATTCCTTCTTGTAATCCTTAAGGAATCTCATAATCATTTTCATAAGAAAACTTCCTCCGTTAATTCAGTGACACTAAAGCATCCATAAGAAACTCATACGAATAGCATCTCTTAGTGCCAAAATATTCTCTATAAACTTCATAATTGTAATATGAATGTTCAAACTGTCTCGAATACAAATGTGCAATATCAACGCGCATTGTAAAATCTGGAATACAGCCGGACGCCTGATTAGCTGCTGCCATTATGTCCACGGCAAGTATGCCGATAACCGCATTCTTGGCTTTAAGCAGGACATCATAATCATTGACTGCGTCAAGCATATATCTATATACATAGTACATTGCAAGCTGCTCATATTCATGTGCAAATGCTTCGCTTCCCGCATGGTAATCTTTCATTACCGCTGCAAGCTCAGAATCATCCGCCAGACCGTCAAGGAACTGTCTCACTCTCGCAACATGAATATTCCAGTCAGGATTGATTACCTCCATTCCTTTGAAATCATCAAAGAAATGCCGCAGACCTTTTATCAGTCTTGTGCCATGTGGTTCATAAGCCTCTGACTTTATAGCACTGCTGTCTGACTTGTCAGGCTGCTTTATGCCACTGTCCTGTGATTCAGCAGGTGACGCTATGTCCCTGCTCTTTAACTTAGCCAGCAGATTCTCTCTGTAATCCAGTCCGCAGAACCGCTTTGCAACCCCAGCTATAAGCTCGTCCCGCTCGGCATCAAGATGCTTCTGGATACGCTTTGCAAAATCAATATACAATGCCAGTCTCTCAAATATATTTATATCCCTGTCTGATATTATACCGAAAGCCACTATTCTTGCCTGCCGAAGCTGCATATATGTATATGCATCTATATCATTAGGCTCCGGAATAAGGCTGTTATCCTCAACCGTATCAAATGTAAGTTCATCTTTGTAAGAAAACATCAGCTCACCAGCCGTCTTACACGAGGGTGCTATGCCAATCTCTCTTATATTGCCATAATCATTAATAAATCTTGGAAACTCTGCACATGTTTCACACAGCTTATCCTCTCCAAGTTCTATATATAAATCACACAGATTATCATCATTAAGGAAAGGACATCGTCCTCCTTCTTTCAGTGTAAATGTACATTCTCCGTCCTGTGATGGTACCATTACACTCTTCAGTCGCTTTCCAAAAGCACCTTTAACTGTTTTATAATATTTGTAAGAATTCTTATCAACATCAACATCCCACCCGGCACAGCATGTATCTGTACAGGCTCCTGCAATGCATCGGAAATCCTTATAATAATGTGGTGTCATTACTTTCATTTTATTATCTCCCGCATATAAACCGGCATATTAAGCGCATCTGTTAACTGCGCAAAAATTGTCTGCCACACCTTATTAGTGCAGCAGACACATTTACATGTACATATTATTATAATTACTGTTCTTTTTCTTGTCCACAATATACTTATACACTGTGACACACGCAAGAATAATCATAAGTCCCTCTGCTGCCATGTATGTATAGAACAGATATGGCTGTCTTAACGCTGACACAAGAAGTGGTGAACTCATTGCAAAATCATACATTTCAGCATCGCCTATATACTTAGACATAACAACTGTACTCATGATTGTTATATTAGGAAAAGACATATTGCCAAGCACAAGTGCCACAACCAGCACAGCATTGCGTATTAAGAAAAATGTCCTGCTCACCTTAGCCTTACTAAGACAGCTCATAACAATGCCTCCGATTATACATACAAGAAATAAAAGAAACATCATATACATCTCAGAAGCTGCAATTGCAGATACTTCCGTTGCCGCAGTCTCATATCCTGTAAGCAGGGCAAAGAACCCAAATATAGAGCGGCCTCCCATAATACATGCCGCCACAACAAATAATAATAGTAATAAATTTCTTCTGTTTAACTTCCTGTTATCCATAATTCCTCCATTTGTATTATTATCGCAATTCTGAAGGAAGATTTCAAGTAATTTATATGAACTTGCTCCGCCACTTAATTGCCTCATCCCTATACGCAATTGCTGTCTCCATAAGTTCATTATACTGTGCCTTAGCACTTTCTATTGTTGCCTCAAGCTGCGCAATTACCTGCTTAGACTGCACCTGTTGCTGCATATATGTATTAAGCTGTATCTCATATTCATGAATTTTTTCTTCATTTTGTTTCAGGCTGCCTGTGTCCTGACACGGTACGAATTTTCCATCTGCCGTAATCTCATAGAAATTATCTACATATAAAAATGCTCTTCCCTGCATTCCAAACACTTCATACATATCAACATTTTCACAATCCACAGGAATGTTAAGACTGTCACCTTCTTCCAGTGGGCAGACAGCCCTCAGCGACAGTCTGTCCGTAAGCGGATTTGTCACCATATAAAACAGCAATAACCTGTCTTTATTTACTACAAGCTGTGGACAGTGCATATCTGGGTTCTCACTGCTTTTCACACGAAAAAGTGCTTCGTTGTTCATCACATTTTTAACAAGAATATCTCCGTTCTGGTTCTGATATGCATAATATATTGTGTCTCCCAGCACCACATCTGTAAGTCCGTCCAGAAAGTCTGACGCAAGCATTATCGGGCGCTCTATACCGTCTATGTATGCCGTTCTCAAAAATATATATCGTGATATGCTATAGATTATAAGCCGTCTGTCGCTGCCTGCTGTGTATACATTTGCCATAAAAGGACACTCCCGTTTTTACATTATTATATGGTCACGCGAATGTAGATAGAACATATAATGTAATAAAGAAACGAAGAAGGAAAAGATAATGGCTAAATGTAAATGCAGCAAATGTGGTTCTACCCGCATTGTAAGCAATATTGTGCAGAACATGCCTAATGGCTGCTTTGATGTGTGCACGAACCCGATATGCGGTTCACCCGATGAACTCAGTATTCTTGCCCCTCTTATCTATGACGAGATAGGTATTAATCTGTGTACCACATTCGCTGTCGGCACAGATATTTCAACGACTTATCCAACAGCTACCAACGCATCAGTCAGTGTTATAGATATAACCTACACTTATGGTGATGAAAATGTTGAAATCACCCAGATAGCCGGAAGGCCTAACTGCTACTCTGTGAAACTTACCAACCTTACTGTAACATTTGCAGTAACACTTTATGATGAGTCATGCAGGGCGTTAGCAACACTTACCCCAACGGCAGTCTACCTTCCTAACTCAACTACTGCTGCAACTTATGATGAAGACACCAATCCGACATCTGTGACCCTTGAAATATTCGCTCCTTACGGAGTTTCCTACAACTCAAATAACGCAACTCCACCTGTTTATACGCCTGCACTTAACAGTATAGGTTTCTTATCATCTGACAATGTTGTAACCCAGGGACTCAACCTCTATGCAATACCTAAGCTTTTAGGTCTTGATACTACAGATGATGAGGTTACTGTAGGTCTTACTCTCATCTTACAGAGCCTTTACTTCTGTGGATACCGCGTAACAAGTGCCGGCAGAATCTCAACGCCTAAAGGCAGCATTGTTTCCGGTGAAGAATCAGACTGCATCAAGTTCGTTTGCGGCAACCTCTTAGACAGAGCCATCAAACCTCTCGATTTAAGCCCACCTTCATGTGAAGGTAACTTAAAAAAAGACTGCAAGAAGCCTTGCATGAATGACTGCACCGACACTCTTAACACTAACAGCACAGCCTGCCAGAACGCTTGTAACAATAGCAATAGCAGCCAGACTTCCTCTGGTGCTTGCGCCGGATCTTGCAATAGCATATGCAGCAAGACTAACTGATAACTTCAATCTGTGGGAACAGACGCCTGCCTGGCGGCTGTTCCCATGTACATATTTTCTTCCATCGCAAATATTTTAATTGCTAATTCCCCTACTATGTGTGTATAATTAATGAAATATATTATATTGAACTGCCATACACACAGTTCGCATAGAAAGGAGTTACTAATGAATTTTAAAAAGTACAGGTCGAGATTCCTTTTGGTTTTTGCGGCCCTCACTCTCTTGTTCTCTTCTGTTCTTCTTACTTCATGTCAGGGCAAGAAGATTAAGAACACAGTATTTTCTGTAGATGATCTTGCAGGCAAGACTATTGGTGTTCAGTTAGGAACAACTGGTGATACTCTCGTAAGTGATTACGAAACTGACGGTTCAGGCACAACCGTATCAAGATACAACAAAGGTTCTGATGCTATACAGGCTTTAAAGCAGGGTAAAGCTGATGCTGTTGTTATTGATGAACAGCCTGCCTTAGCATTTGTTAAAGCTAATCCAGACCTTACAATTCTCGAAGAAGAATTTGCAAATGAGGATTATGCAATCTGTGTTGCAAAGGGCAGTTCCCTTACTGCAAAGCTCAATGAAGCTATTGAAGTACTTATGGCAGATGGAACTATCCAGAAGCTTATTGACGATTATGTTGGCGATAATGCTACATTTTCAGGTTACAAGTCTCCGGAAGGTGTAAGCCGTACTAATGGAACTCTTGTTATGGCTACAAATGCTTACTTCAAGCCATACGAGTACTATGAAGGCGGCTCTATTATCGGTATTGACGCTGATATTGCACAGGCTATTGCTGATTACCTCGGCATGAATTTAAAGATTGAGGATATGGAATTCGATTCAATTATTACTGCTGTATCTTCTGGTAAAGCCGATTTTGGTATGGCTGGTATAACAGTTACAGATGAGCGTAAGAAAAATATCGATTTCACAACTACTTATACAACTTCTAAGCAGGTTATTATTGTCCGTGACGACAATGCGTCTGCATCAGGCATGAACTTTGCCGAGAAGTTTAAGACAGACTTCATCAAAGAAGCAAGATACACTTATCTTCTTAAGGGTCTGTTAAACACAGTAATTATTGCATTCTTTGCAGCACTTATGGGTGTTGTTATTGGTTTCCTTATTGCAGTTGTCCGTTCTAACCATGATAAAACAGGACACATGAAGATTCTTAACTTCATTTGTAACATTTATCTTACTGTAATCAGAGGAACACCAACTATGGTACAGCTGCTTATTATCTACTATGTAATATTCAGTTCTGTACATATTGACAAGCTTATTGTTGCGATACTTGCATTTGGTATCAACTCAGGTGCTTATGTTGCCGAAATATTCCGTTCAGGTATTATGTCTATTGATAATGGACAGTTTGAAGCAGCACGAAGTCTTGGTCTTTCTTATAAAACAACTATGATAAGTGTTATTCTTCCACAGGCATTCAAGAATGTTCTCCCAGCACTTGCTAATGAGTTCATTGTTCTGTTAAAAGAAACATCTATCAGCGGTTACATCGGTCTTAACGACCTTACAAGAGGCGGCGATATTATTCGAAGCATAACTTATGATCCAATGCTTCCACTTATCGGGGTTGCCATCATCTACCTTGTAATGGTTATGGGACTTTCACAGCTTGTTAAGAAACTTGAGAGGAGGTTAAGAAGCAATGAGCGATAATACTAACGAAATCATACTTGAAGTTAAAGATCTGAAGAAATCTTTTGGCGACCATGTTGTATTAGAATCTATCAATACAACAGTCCGCAAAGGAGAGGTTATTGCAATTATCGGACCATCCGGCTGCGGTAAATCAACATTTTTACGTTCACTTAACCTTCTTGAAACTCCTACAGAAGGTCATGTATTATTCCATGAGCAGGATCTTACAGATAAAAGCGTAAATGTGGATGAATTAAGAGAGAAAATAGGAATGGTGTTCCAGCATTTTAACCTTTTCCCTAATATGACTATAAGAAGAAATATAACACTTGCTCCTACTAAGCTGGGACTTATGAGCAAGGAGGACGCTGATAAGAAAGCTGATGAGCTTCTTGCAAGAGTGGGACTTTCTGACAAAGCCGATGCTTATCCTAACCAGTTAAGTGGTGGTCAGAAGCAGAGAGTTGCTATCGCAAGGGCACTCGCAATGAATCCTGAGATAATGCTTTTCGACGAACCTACATCCGCACTTGATCCTGAAATGGTTGGTGAGGTTCTCGCAATTATGAAGGAACTTGCCGCATCAGGAATGACAATGATTGTCGTAACTCATGAGATGGGATTTGCAAAAGAAGTTGCCAACAGATGCATGTTCTTCTACGATGGTGTCATCAATGAAGAGGGGGCTCCTGAAGAGTTCTTTGGCAATCCTCAGAGTGAGAGATTGAAGGATTTCTTGTCGAAGGTGCTTTAATTAGTACAAAGGTGGGCATAGAGATAGGGAGCTGTTATACAAGCCCTCATGGATGCCTGCACCTAGTGTAAGTAAATGCCGTTATATACAATGTCTTTTAGCTGTGTAAAAATCAAACGCGCTTCGCTTGAACGAGATTTTTACACAGCACTTTTTGTATATAACGGCATTAACTTACACACGGTTCGGCATAAATCGGTCTTGCATAACATCTCCCAATCTCAAAGCCACCACCCCGCTACTAAACAGCCAAAATAAGTACAGACATGCAGTACAGTATATATTACATCTCTATTGGTATTCCCATATGTTCATTCCATATTTCTTCTGCATTATCTTCAATAAATCCCTGTACTATATGCAAAAAGTTATGAAAAATTTTGTTCAAGTCCATCAAAACAAACATATCCCCACTCAGAATGCAATGCCGCAGGCGAGCATTCGTCCGGAGGCTGACTACTTGAAGAAGAAAAAGTCAGCCGTACAGTGTACTGTGGGATAGGTGTGTGGTATCCTTAGGTGTATGCCCGAATATTCTTATGTCGTGTGAAAGTTAATGCCGCAATCTGCTAAAGGTTGGGACTTGTAATCTCGTTCAAGCGAAGCGCGTTTGATTACAAGTCCCATTATAAACTTAGCAGATTGCGGCATTTAGTTTCACTAGACATAAGAATCCTGAGGGCAGATGCCTAAGGACACCACACACCCTTCCACAGCACACCGTACGGCGTCCGGACTATCAAGCCTCCTTCGAGTAGTCAACCTTCAGAAGACACAGTCCCTTCGCCGGCGCAGTTGCACCTGCAAGGCTTCTGTTTCTCTCCTCTAAAAGTTCATACATACTCTCTGGCGTTCTCTTTCCCTGTCCAACTTCAAGAAGTGTACCACTTAATATTCTTACCATATACTGCAGGAATCCGCTTCCATGATATGTAAGATTAAGGAATGAGCCCTTTAAAGAAACATCTATTGAATAAATCTCACGGACTGTCGATTTCTTCATCTTGGGATTACCACAAAATGATGCAAAATCATGTTCTCCAGTAAGTATGTCTGCTGCCCTCTTCATGGCTTCAACATCCAGCTTACCCTCAATTATGTTGACATATTTTCTGTTAAATACAGGCTTCTTATCCCCAACATAACATGTATAGCAGTAAGTTTTCCCCTGCGCATTGTAACGGCTGTGGAATCTGTCAGATGCAATACGGACCTCCTGCACACAGATATCTTCTGGAAGATATCTGTTCATATAATCGCATATCTCATCTTCCTTCATCTTAGTTTCCATATGTGCATTGGCAACCATTCCTTTTGCATGCACTCCGGCATCTGTTCTTCCTGCACCTATAACCTCAACCTCAGTTCCTGTCATGGCAGAAAGCACTGATTCTAACTTGCCCTGAATTGTCATATCTGTAGTTGGCTGATGTTCCCAGCCATAATACCTTGTACCATCATAAGTAATTATCATCTTATAATTCTTCATTCATATCTCCCATTCATTCTACTGATTTGAAGCCATATAATTTCATACAATTAACATCTGTAATCTCATCTCGCAAAATACTGTCCATAAGCACTTTTTCTCATCTTGCCAGATTCTGCTTCATTCCATCAAGAAAATCATATATTTCATCCATAAATACCTTGCCATAGCGCTCATATTTATTCTCACCGACACCGCTTACTGACAGCATTTCTTCCTCATTAAACGGAACTTTAAGACACATATCTATAAGCGTCCTGTCTGAAAATATTACATATGGCGGAACACCTACTGAAACAGCTATCTGTTTTCTTAACTCACGCAGTCTGTTAAACAACATAACACCTCTGTCATTAAGTGCATCCTCCGGCTTCTTTGACTTAGATGTTGCATATGCTGATTTTGCAGCAGCAGCAGAACGCTTCATTCTGTCTGCCACCATTGCAGCATTCCTTGATACAGGTGCACTGAAACGGTTTCCCTGATACATATAAGCCTCATCTGCTTCCTGCTCTGCCTCATCAACGACACAATTAGAGCAGTTATGGCAGTTATATCTTCCACCCTCTGGATTGTCTGGTCTTTCTCCAAAATATTTAAGTATATACTCTCTTAAACAACCTGTTGTCTTGCAGTAATCGACCATTGCATTAAGCCTTCTTTTATCAAGAATCATAAGCCGTGCCTGTTCTTCTGCATCAATATCAGGATTAGGCTCTCTGTGTTCTATGAAAAACTTATTTATCATAATATCCTGCGGAGAATACAGCAATACGCATTCTGAATCCTCTCCATCTCTTCCGGCACGTCCGGCCTCCTGATAATAATTCTCTATACACTGCGGCATATTATAATGAATTACAAATCTTACATTTGACTTGTCAATTCCCATTCCAAATGCATTAGTTGCAACAACAACCGGCTTGATATCATATATAAATGAATCCTGATTTTCTTTTCTCTCTTCTGCTGAGAGACCTGCATGATACTTAGTCACAGAAAGTCCGTTGGCATTAAGCATATCATAGACTTTTTCAACATTTTTTCTTGTAGCACAGTATATAATTCCACTATCCTGTCTGTGGCTTACAAGGTAATCAAGTATATATGAATCCTTGTCCTTAATATGCTTGACCTTGAATGTCAGATTGCTTCTGTCAAAACCTGTGGTGAGTATTACCGGTCTTTCGAGGGAAAGAATCTGCAATATATCATCTCTTACTTTGCTTGTCGCTGTAGCTGTAAATGCGCTTATTATAGGACGCCTTGCCAGCTTCTTAACAAATGACAATATATTCAGATAACTTGGTCTGAAATCCTGCCCCCACTGTGATATACAGTGAGCTTCATCTACGGTAATCATAGATATCTCTACATGCGTGGCAAAATCAAGAAAGCCCCAGGTTTCCAGCCTTTCAGGTGCAACATATATAATTTTATACCGTCCCTGCTTTGCAAATGCGAGTGCCTTAGTTATCTGATTATCTGTGAGAGAACTGTTAATATAAGCTGCATGTACACCTGCCTGATTAAGTGCTCCAACCTGATCCTTCATTAGCGATATAAGCGGAGATACAACAAGAGTAATGCCGGACATTAACAATGCCGGCACCTGATAACATAATGATTTTCCCGCACCTGTAGGCATAATTCCTAACACATCCTGCCCAGCAAGAATAGCATCAACTAACTTCTCCTGACCTGGACGGAATGAATTATACCCAAAATAATGCTTTAAAATTCCGTATTTATCCATAATTTACTCTCTTTTCAATATCCTCTTACTCTCGTACATTCTCTTATCAGCTCTGCTTCTCGTATCTTCAAAGTTCTTATCTGTCTTTATATCATATTCGGCATAACCACATGCAATCTGTACATTAAGTCCTTTGATTCCAAGTTCCTCTTCAGCATACTTTTCAAGTTCCCTTAGCTGCTTCACATGTCTTTCAATATCAAATTTTTTGGACTTCTGATTAATTACAGCACAGAATTCATCCCCACCTATACGATAACATTTACCATGTCTGCCAAATATCTCTTTAATAATTCTGACTGATGCCTGTATATAGGCATCTCCTGCTGCATGCCCCAGATTATCATTACACCACTTAAGATTATTAAGATCAAATGTTACTATAGCATATCCTTCATAATCAGAGGTTTCATGTTCCCACTCCTCAAATGCAGAACGATTATAAACCCCTGTCATAGTATCGGTTACAGCCATTTCTTTGTAAAAATCAGCCTTCTGGCCCTCTTTAATCTTCTCAAATGCTTCTGATATACTCTCATAACCAAGCACAATAATAAACACAAGAATTCCTAGCTTTCCTATAACATCCGTCTGCTGCATCCCCTTATAATATGCAATAAGATCAACAACCATAGAAATCCCAAGTGCAGCCGCACCTATAATATTAGCTTTTACTTTTCTGTCGAAGCCATTGACATGTATTCTCTTAATCAGCACACCGCAGAAATATATCAACGATATAACAAGCATCATATGAATAAAATATACACTGTATTTAAATTCCTTCACGCCAGTCATGTGGCATACAAGCAGTACTATATCCATTACAGTAAATAACGCACATAACACATTACTTACTACAGATTTCTTTTCTCCCTGGAAAAAATTCTTTTCGGCTTGTATAAATGGTACAGACATTATCATAAGAAGCATATAGCCGATGAGTGAAGCTATTTTACGGTCTTCTATAAGAAGTGTTGCAAGATCTGTCTCATTAAGTGCCCATGCACCTATAATCATTGCAAATACTCCAAAATAAAAAAGTGCTTCTGTCTGTGCTATATTTTTTCTGCATATAATCCACAGAATAACCATTGCAAATCCAACCAATATTATAAAAGAACTCAAAATTACTGACGGCAATGATTCTGCTATAAGTTCCTTTATAATCCTTGTTTCATCACCATATTCAAATGAAGTTTCCCTTGCCTTATATCCATCATAAACATTGGTAAGTCTGACAACAACATCTGTTGTATATGAAGGTACATTGATTATTGTATAATTCGTTCCTGTAGTTGTTCCGTATATAGACTCATGAGCCCTTACATAATATATAAGTTTATTACCTGCATATACTTCAACATTCTGATGTCTGCTGACAAATGCAAGTGCCATATTATTCCCTGATGTTGCATCAAGCTTAATGTGATATTCAATTTTACCATCACCGATATATCTGATATTCTCGGGTGTTATAGATATCCTTGTCTTACTGTCAGCTGGTGTTTTCTTATCAACAGTACTGAATATAAAAGCCGATCCCATAAAAATAAGAAATGCCAGGAGAATAACACAATATATAGTTCTGTTAATTATCTTAATCCTTTTCATAAATAAAAAAGCCTTTCGACTGTATTATAGATTTGTCCGTAATACTTCCGACTCCATAATACAGCAGATTGGCTTCATTTTCAAATATTTTTTCTTTACTATTATATCAATTATATATTCTTTGCAAGATCAGCTGGGTTCTCTGAATGTTTAAGAGCAGCTTCTCTTGAAATAACCCTTGTCTTAACAAGATTAGCAAGCGAATAATTCAATGTATGCATACCTGATGAAAGATTTGACTGTAAAACGGTCTGAATCTGATTAGTTTTCTTTTCCTTAATAAGGTTGGCTACAGCCGTATTATTAAGCATAACCTCTGTTGCCGCAATTCGGCCTTCCTTTCTTGCAAAAGGTACAAGTGTCTGTGTAATAACACCCGTAAGAATTGAAGAAAGCTGGATTGTAAGAGCAGGCTGTGCCTCTATCGGGCATGCGCTAATAATTCTTTCAACGGTCTGTGCTGCACTCTTAGTATGCAATGTTGACATTACAAGATGTCCTGTCTCAGCAGCAGTGATAGCCGCATTGATTGTCTCATAATCTCTCATTTCACCTACAAGGATTACATCAGGATCTTCTCGAAGTGCTGAACGAAGTGCAGATGCAAAATTAGGGACATCTCTTCCAACCTGTCTCTGATGAATCATAGACTGCTTAAAACCATATACATACTCGATAGGATCCTCTACTGTAATAATATGTCTTGCCATATTATTATTAATATAATCAATCATTGCAGCAAGTGTTGTAGACTTACCACTTCCTGTAGGACCTGTCACAAGAACCAGACCGCTTCTCTTTGCTGCAAGCTCTGCAAGCAGTTTCCCTGGAAGTCCAAGATCCTCAAATGATGGTATATTTGCATCCAGTAAACGGATACTGGCTGCAAGATTTCTTCTCTGGTGATAGATATTAATTCTTAATCGTCCACCTGACTCGTCAGATGCAGCAACATCAATATCTTCTCCATTCTTAACCCTTCTTATATCCTCATCATTAAGAATATCAAACAGCATTTTTTCTGTTTCTTCAATCGTTGGCTTAATATCAAGCAGTTTAAGTTCTCCAAATCTTCTTACTGCTACAAAATCTCCTGCTGTAATATGCAAATCTGAACATTGTACACTTCTTGCTTTTCTTATTAATTCTACTAATTCCATATTCCCCTCCATATTGCTTGTTCTCTTATTGTAAACAACACTTTGATACTACCACAAGCAGCCCTTGTGTTCAATCACACTTTTATCCCATTTTTCTTGCAGATATCATTAAGGCAGCATCTTTCACAATGCGGCGTAGTACGCGCCGTACATACCTCTCTTCCGTGGTCTACAAACCTGTGGCATAATCCGTTCCCTTCTTCTGGTGGGACTATCTTCCTCAATGCCATCTCAACCTTCTTAGGCTCTTTCTCATCTTTTACAAGACCTATTCTGTTACAAAGCCTTATACAGTGTGTATCTGTAACAATTGCCGGCTTTCCGAACACATCACCCATAATAAGATTGGCGCTCTTCCTTCCAACTCCAGGAAGCTTTAATAATTCTTCCATGCTGTCAGGAACTTTATCATTATACTGTTCATGAAGCATACGCATACACGCACATATATCCCTTGCCTTGCTTTTTCCAAGACCGCAAGGTCTTATAATCTTTTCAATCTCTTCTGGAGATGCTGCAGCAAGTGATGCTATATCAGGATATTTCTCATACAGCCCCTTAACCACAACATTTACTCTTGCATCAGTGCATTGTGCCGCAAGTCTTACGCTTACAAGCAGTTTCCAGGCATCATCGTAATCAAGACTGCACTCCGAATCCGGATATTCTGCCTTTAATCTTCTTATAACCTCTAAAGCAAGTTCTTTCTTAGTCATAGCTTACGCATCTTTCTTCTTATAATTAGCAATTCCGAATATTGCAAGAAGCAATACACACGCAAATATCATCCAGCCAACAAGATAACCTGTTCCCCTTGGTTTAAATGTATCATAATAACCCTTAAGGTATACAACCACTATAATAGCCGGAAGTATATAACTCATATAGAATCTTAACCATTCAGGAAGCTTAGGACCTTTTCCTTCATTAGCTTCTTTTCTGAAGCCTTCCCAGCCCCAGCCGTTCTTCTTGGTACAGAATAATACAAATATCATGCTTCCAAGAGGAAGCAGATTATATGAAACAAGGAAATCCTCCAGATCCATAATTGAACTTCCCGGACCAATAGGCTGGAAAGCTGCAAGCTTGTTAAAGCCTAATACAGCAGGAAGTGAAAGCAGTATCATGAATATAACATTACCTGCAACAACCTTTTTCCTTGAAAATCCCTTAAGGTCAATATAAAAAGCAATAATGTTCTCAAATACAGCAATTACAGTTGATAATGCTGCAAATGACATGAATACAAAGAATGCTGTTCCCCATATTCTTCCTCCCGCCATATGATTAAATATGTTAGGCAGTGTTATAAATAAAAGTGATGGACCGGCACCCGGAGCAACACCATATGCAAAGCATGCAGGAATAATTATGAATCCTGCCATAAGAGCAACAAATGTATCAATCAGAATGATATTAACAGCCTCTCCACCTATTGTTCTGTCTTTCTTTAAGTAGCTTCCGAATATCTCCATTGCGCCAATGCCTACACTAAGTGTAAAGAATGCATGTGTCATGGCATCAAATATAACCGGTCCTAAACCTCTTGATTTAATAGCATCCAGATTAGGCACCATATAGAATTTAACACCTTCTGATGCATTAGGAAGTACAAGTGAATGAACTGCCAGTACCACAATAAGGATAAGGAGAAGTAACATCATAACCTTAGTAATCTTCTCAACGCCCTTCTGTAATCCTAATACACATACACCAAACGAAAGTAAAACTGAAACAATCATCCAGATTGTCATTGTACCAGGCTGTGAAAGCATAGTTCCAAATGCTCCTGAAACCTCATCTGGCTCTAAACCTGCTAACGAACCACTTGCCTCACGCCATGCATAATAAAGCATCCATCCTGCAACCATAGTATAGAAAGCCATTAATATGTAGCTTCCTACTACCGATACCCATTTGAAATGATGCCATTTACTTCCCTTAGTCTCCAGTTCTTCAAATGCCCTTGCAGCACCTTTACCGCTTCCTCGTCCTACTGTGAACTCCGCACACATAATAGGAAATCCAAGAATTGCAAGAAATACAAGATAGATAAGCACGAATGCCGCACCACCATTCTCCCCGCATATGTATGGAAATTTCCACACATTACCAAGTCCCACCGCACAGCCAGCAGACACTAAGATAAAGCCGAGTCGCGAGCCGAATTTTTCTCTCTCTTTCAAAATAAAACCTCCATAGTTAATATATTTACATTAATTAAGATTGTATCATATATTACTATATTTTCACAGCCAATTATTTCATACTCTCACTGACTTCTGATGTAATAGTCTGACCGCCCTGTTCATTCCATTCTTTTACAAATGTATCGAAGTAAGATATATCTTCTTCTCCGCTTATAATCTTTAAATATGCCTCTTTTTCTTTAGCCTTAAGTCTCCACCAATGGCTCTTCATTGTGTCTGTGGTCTTAAAATAAAGCGAGTCAACTACCTTTATATTATCCTGTGCAATCAGACTGCATGCCTTAATTCTTGACATATACGCTGCCCATTGCGTACTTGTTTTGTTAGCATTCTTGATATACTCACTGCATGCATCATAAAATGAGCGTTCAAGAAGTTCCAGACTGTCAGGATTCTTTCTTCCTGAAATTGTGGCATCTATATTCCTGTAACATATTGAAAGTGCATTATTGTAATCAACATTTATTGATAAAGGTCTTGCCGTAGGTTCAACATTAAGCTGATAGTAATTCTTGAATTCTTCTGAATCTGTACAGTCAAATCTTACCTTATCGAACATGACGCTTATCATCTTTGCTGCAATCTCAGGATGTTCATAGCCCTTTCTTACAACAACATATTTGTAACACGGGTTCTGGCTGTGATAACTCGTTGTTCCATCAGAATCCGTTGCTATTAAATATGGCTGCCAGTTTGCATCCGGATTCCTGCTTACTGCATTAGCAAGCGGATTATTCGGTGCCCACCATGGTCCGAAAAACGAGCCACACAGACCATTCTCTATAAGCTCACATATATTGGTTGATGTTCTCAGAAGAAAATCATTATCTATAACCCCCTGATTATACAGACTGTTTATATACGAAAGTGCTTCTTTTGCCTCATCTGTAACCGAACCATATACAATCTCACCATCATCGTTCATTATCCACTGCTTTGGATACGCTCCAAAGCAGGCAAATATTATATCTAGCAGAAATTCGCTGCTGTAACCGCATTCACCTGTCACATCTGTATCCACTGCAAGCCCCACTGTATTAGGTTTTCCTGATGTATCCACTCCATTATTTCCAGGGTCTTCTGATATAAAATGCTTCACTATATTAACAACATCATCAATAGTGTGTGGCTCTGACAATCCAAGCTTATCCATCCAGTCTTTTCTTAACCACACAAGATTAGGTCCATCTGTTATATTAGTCTCCGGCAGTGCCATTATCTTTCCATCGTATGTAACCATATCCTTAAGTGAATCGCCATAGCTTTCATACATTTTTCTTATTCTGTCACTTATACAGTTATTGTAGCTTTCTGTAAGGTCCTCTATAAGTCCTGCTCCCACTAACTGTTCAACCTCATCCTGACTTGATACAACCATGATATCCGGCAGGCTTCCCATTGAGATTGCCATAGAAACGTTAGTGTCATACTGGCTGTCGTTTGCTTCAAATGCATCAACATTCTGCACATTAATCACAGACTTAATATAGCGTGTGTACGCATTATCTGTATACGTGTCATTCTCCGGCATATTGGAATTATTAACACTTGTCATCTTTCCAAGTGTATATTCTATAGTCTCGGGGTAAGCACCGAATGGCGTTGTCCTCGCTTCTTCCATTCTCGCATTGTATTCTTCATTATCATTAGACGCAAAACCAGCCGGGCTTTTACACCCGGCTAATATAAGCATTATTCCTGTGACACCAAATGCCACACATTTTTTTAATGTTTGCTTTAATCTATTCATATATCTAACCCTTCACTGCACCTGTCATGCTTTCATTATAACATCTTTGCATAATCATAAACAAGGCTGCAATTGGAATTGATATAAGAACTGCTCCTGCTGCAAATCTTGTGTACCATACATCAACATACTCCTTTTCAAGCATCTGCCACAAGCCGATTGCTACGGTATAATACTTCGCATTTGCCCTGCAGATTACTCTTGCAAATATGAAATCTACCCAAGGTGCTATGAATGATGTAAGTATTGTATACACTATAATTGGTTTACTGAGAGGTATTGTTATCTTGGTAAATACCTGCCACTTCGTTGCTCCATCTATCATAGCAGCCTCATCTATTGTCTTTGGGATAGTATCAAAGAATCCCTTTGCAATGTAAAACTGTATTCCTGATGATGCTGAATATACAAGCACAAGCGCAACTCTTATCATTGCTCCTTCTGAAAGTCCTACTGCTTTAAGTATATAATATACGGCAACCATCGCCATAAATGCAGGGAAAAGTCCAAGTATCATTGCGATATTCATCATTGCTTTTCTCATCTTAAACTTAAGACGTGACATACAGTAAGCCACTGACAGTACAAAAAAAGTTGATATAATACATGAGAATACTGCTACTATCAGAGTATTGGTAAACATTCGTGGAAAATTAAGTATTCCTGTATCTGTAAAAAGCTTTACATAATTATCAAGTGAATACTGCTTTGGGAAGAAGGAGCTTGTATAAGCACCCTTCTGAGCCCTGAAGCTTGTGAGGAGTATCCAGAAAAGAGGACTTACCCACACTATCGCTAATATTGTAAGCACTGTATGTGCCAGTATATTTTTAATAGTCTTTTTCTTTTTCACTGGAATCCCTCCTCATCTTTATACGCTTTCGTTCTTCTGTATACAAGCAGTGAACCAATCGCTAAGAATATGAATGTCATAATACCGATAACAGCACCAAGATTATAATACTGATAATCTATTGTCATCTTGTACAGCCATGTTACCAGAAGGTCTGTCTTTCCTGCCGTTGCACCTGCCATAACCGGATCTCCCTTAGTCAGCAGATAAACAATATTAAAGTTGTTAATATTAGCAGTAAATGTAGTGATAAGATATGGTGCCGTTACAAATAACATATATGGCATTGTTATCTTAATAAACTTGACAAATCCATTAGCTCCATCTACATCTGCTGCCTCATACAACTCCATAGGTATATTCTGTAATATACCTGTAACCTGCAGAATAGTATATGGAATACCTATCCACAGATTTACCACGATTACTGTGATTCTTGCCCAAGTCGCATTTGTAAAGAATGGCAGTGATTTTGTTATCCATCCTGCATTCTTTAAAACAACATTTACAATTCCATCCTGTGCCAGCATGCTTCTGACAATAAGAAGTGAAACAAACTGTGGAATTGCGATTGAAAGTATAAATATAAATCTCCAGAAAGCCTTGAATTTCGTACCTTTTCTGTTGATAAGCAGTGCAACAAGTATTCCGAATATGTAATTAAGAAATGTTGCAAATACTGCCCACACTATAGTCCAGCCAAATACTGACCAGAAGGACTGTCCTATCATGCTTCCTGAATCGAATATCTGCTTGAAATTCTCAAGTCCTACCCAGTCGAAAAGCACCAGATGGCTGTCAACCTTACTATAATTAGTGAATGCCATGCTTATCATGAAAATAAGCGGAAGTATTGTGAATATAAGCACACCTGATACTGGAAGTGTAAGCAGCAGCTTATGAAGATTCTCATTAAACAGCGACTTTACGTCTTCTGCAAATGTGTTTATATGCTTTCCTTTTTCCTTTAACAGCTCCAGCTTATATGAGCTTTTCACAGCACCCGCTGCAACTATTATGTAAGCTATAATAATGAATATTGTTGCTATTCCATACAGAAGTATAAGAAGTGAATTATCACCTGCAACATACTCATATATTCCAAGCTTCTCATTCCAGACCTCCTGCTGCGGTCTGCTTCCAAGACCTGGAAGCATCGCAAGGCAGTTAATTCCCCTCATAATCATAAAGCATACAAAGGCTGCTTCTATAGCTATATACATAATTCCCTTTATAATCTGCTTTCCTACAAGATTACCAAGTCCTGGAATCAGAATGCTTAACTTCGTAAATATATTTCCTTTTCTAAATGATTCAGTGAACTTAACTGCCATTATGCGCCACTCCTTTCAGCATTTAATCCCTATCAATTATTTTGCGATTGATGTATTAATCTGCTTATAGAAATCCTGTGTCTTAGCTGCTGCATTATCTGCTGTTATTTCACCATTTACGATTGCCTTAGCAAAGTTCTGTGCAGGTGCCCAGTAATCATTCATGCCTGTTACTGTTGGCTGGATTACTGATGTCTTGTTAAATGTATCATTCTGTGCTGTTACAAGTGCATCCTTCTTTACTTCATCAGTTGCAAGAAGCTCTGTATTACAAGGAATAACACCTCTTAATTCATAGTGCTTCTTCTGTGCATCCTTGCTTCCAAGATACTTTGCAAGTGCAACTGCTACCTGCTGATACTTGCAGTTAGGATTAACTGCGATTGCCTTAGAACCTGCAAATGCTAACATCTGCTTGTCTTTTCCACCAATCTTTACTGTAGGAAGTGAAACTGCTCCAAATTTGTCTCCAAGAATCTCTTTAACACTCTTATAATCCCATGATCCTGAGAAGTAAGCTCCAACTGAACCATCTCTTAAGCCAGCGATACCAACGCCCTGAAGGTCATTGACAAAGTTAGGATTATTTACAAGTGAAACCATTGCCTGTGTTGCCTGTGTTCCCTTATCTCCTGAGATATCAACACCTGCTGAATTATCTTTTCCGTCTTTTCCAAAATATGTACATCCATTAGCAAGGAAGAATGATGACATATACCAGCCCTCTGTAATATTGAAAGCTACCTTATTCTTCTCAAGCATTTTATCAAGGCTCTTTACATCACTGTCTGTGAATTTGCTCTTGTCATAGTACATAAACCATGTGTTAGTTGTGAATGGTACTCCGTATACAGCTCCATCTACTGATACTGAATCTACAATTGCATCTGAGTTAGTTTTCTTAACATAATCTGCTGTCTCTCCACCAAGCTTTGCAATAGCATTAGCATCAACAAGTGTCTGAAGCTGGTCGTTAGCAAAGAAGTATACATCTCCTGAATTCTCTGGATCCTGTGGAACTATCTTTCCTGCGTCCTGCTCTGAACATACACCGTATTCAAATGTTAAATCCCAGTCAGGATGCTCTGAATTGAACTGGTCACACATTGTCTGCAGCCATTTGCCGTTCTCATCTGCCTGATCTTCTGCACAGCCCCATACCTTGATTGTAGCTGTGATTTTTTCCTCACCTGCTGCTGTGTCATCCTTTTTAGCATTGCCACAACCCACAAAAAGTGACCCACACATTGTTGCTGCCATCACTGCAGCTGCTAATCTCTTAAACTTCATAAAAAACCCTCCTTAATAATTATCCGTGACAGCTTTGATTACTGTCCTCTTTTGATAATCTAATTATATTAAGGAGGGGTTAATATTAAAATATAAGATATTTTAGAAACATATCAGTTTTTTGTGTTGTATGGTTTTGCAGGGAATTTTATTGTTATTGTTGTTCCCTCATCAGGTATGCTCTGCACTTCCAGATGATAGCTTTCGCCGTAATAAAGTCTTATTCTGTCGTTAACATTTCTTGCGCCATACCCTTTTGACTGGACTGTTAAGAAGTTTTGGGCAGTTTCTTTGTCCATTCCTACACCGTTATCAGACACGGTTACACATACAAGCTTTTTACCTTCTTCATCCGTCTGCATCTTTGCCTCTACGGTTATTATGCCTTTCCTGTCTGTCAGCAGATCTATTCCATGGTCTATTGCATTTTCTACCAATGGCTGGAGTATAAGGTTTAAAGATTCGCATGGCATAACTTCCTCTGATACATTTATCACCACATCAAATGAGTTGTCATGCATTATCTGCTGAATCTTAAGATACGACTGCATGTTGCTTAATTCCTGCTCAAAGCTCAGTATATTCTTTCCCTTATTAAGCGATGTACGGTAGTAGTTAGACAATGCGAGTGTTATCTCACTTATATCTTCCTGCTCATATTCTATCGCTTTCCAGTTGATAAGTGACAATGAATTGTAGAGAAAATGTGGATTAATCTGTGCCCTTAATGCCCGCATCTCTGATTCTTTCTGGCTTATACGTCCTTCATATACCTGAGTAATAAGATTCTTAATCTGGGTTGTCATGCTGTTAAAGCTATGGATAAGGTCACCTATTTCATCTTTGTCCTGTGTATTAATTACCGCATCAAAGTCTCCATTTTCAACCTTTGCCATACTGTTTTTTAATTTATTAATTCTTCTTGTAATGAAGCCTGTTGTAAATATACTCGCCGCAGCGGCACCTGCAACTGCTACCACAAATGCAACTACAATCATTGTAATCATTGAATTAGCTGACCTGAGCACAAGTTTTCTTGGTTCATAGACATATACTGTCCATCCGGTAACAGAGCTTTCCTTCTTTACTACTGAGAAACCATCTGTATTCCCACATGTATCATTATCCCATTCTGCCCCGTCGATTAACGAAAGCAGTTTCTTACTGTTTAATCTGTATCTGGTGTTATTATTTTCAAATGTGTCACTGCTGCATATAACTTTTCCATCAGCGTCAAGCACCACCATTCCGCAGTTCTGCTCAAGACCACCTGTAAATGAACTCATCATGCTGTCATAATCAACATCTATGTACATGATTCCAAGAATCCCTAGCTGGTCAAGTGTTGACATTTTTCGTGCTGAAACAAGTGTCCTGCTGTCTTCATCAACAAACCACTGTATCTTAGTGCTTTCAGCAGCAGAATTATAAAAAGGTCTGTCTTTTATCTCTTCTATTGGAGCTATAGTTGTATCATGTTTAATAGCTTTATCCACATATATTGTTACCCTGTTAATATCATTGTGAAAATACTTTAATGATGAAAGCATAGGGTCAAATGTAGTGACAATCTGGTTATACATCTCATATGTGCTTTTGTAATCGTACGAAAGCACTCCCGACAGCGTATCATTAAATGTTATATAATTAGACAGGTTGTCATACACCTCTATCTGCCCATCCACCGTTGTAACAGACTGCTCAATTGCCCCTTTGATGCTCTTTAAATCTCTGTCCATAAGAATGTTTCTCATCTGACAGTATGCAAAAACAAAAAGTACAATCAGGGGAATAAGTCCGGTCACTACATATATGATGACAAGCTTGTTCTGCAATCTTATATCATTGATTTTCTGCTTAATCTTTTTCAACTCAATTCTCCCTGATCTCTGAATTTCTGAGGACTTACACCAAAGTACTCCCTGAAGCTCTGTACAAAATATGAAACATTTGGATAACCCACCTGCTCACTTATATTCACAATCTTCATGTTCGTACCGGTAAGCAGTTCCTTAGCCTTCTCCATTCTGTACTGTTTAATATATTTGCTCAGATTCTGCCCTGTTTCCTTCTTAAAAAGTGAACTTAAATAGCTTGGTGCAAGATAAACCATATCCGCAAGCTGCTGTGCACCAATCTCCTCACCATAATGGTTATGTATATAATTCTTTACGGTCTCAATCTCCCGGTGTGACGTGGCCGGCTCTTTTCCGAAACTCTTCTCCAGCAAACCAATATAGTTATTCACAATATCCATAATGCATGAGAAATCCTCTGACTTATAAAGTCTGTCAATCTCCCTTCCAAATTCCGCCTCGTCAGCGCCTGGAATATTGTCATAGAAATCTTTTAACAGATTGGAAAATACGAATTTAATGTATATATGCGAGAAGTTCGACTGTCCCCTGTATTTCTTACACAGTGCATCAAAATGTATTCTTAAAAATGTGATATCCTTCATCTTGATATCCTGCTTCATCTGCTTCATAAGTGCATCATCATCAATCTGTACAAGCACAGGTGTATCTTCACTGACATTATCAGAAAAAATGTATCTTCCTGTCTCATAAAACTTATTATTCATCAGTGTATCAACTTCATCCATTACCTGTGGAAGTTCATGATAATCATTGAATAAACCGGACACAGCAATATACATAAACTGCCCTGTCTTTCTGTATATATAGTCATGAATATTTGTAAACATTTCTTCAATGTTCTTATCAATATTACCATCTGCTGTGAATGATTTATCAGAAAATATGATAACTGACTGTAACGGGTTAAGATTAAGATACTGATAATCCAGTTCTCCGGTTACCTCTTTAAATATATCTTCACCTGTATCATATTTCCCAAAGAAATCAGTATTGAACTCTATAAGCGCAAGTCTGTTGTATCCTGCCAGAAAATCCCCATTATCAAGTATTCCTGATGCATCACCGGAGTTGAGCAGCGTATACATGTAGTACTGTTTTATAAAGTTAGCCTGCCTGTTATAGTCCTCATCCTTCTTGTGTTCCTCGTCAAGCTCTGTTATAACTCCTGTAATTGTTGAACTGAATTCTGACGGATCAACCGGCTTTAATATATAATCTTTAACGCCTAATTTAACTGCCAGCTTGGCATATTCAAACTCGTTATAGCCTGAGAATATAATTGTCTTTAAACTGATGTCGTTGTGCATCACATTCTTAATAAGCTCTATTCCGTCCATAAACGGCATCTTAACATCTGTAAGCAGTATATCTATATGTCCCATTCCTGTATTCTTGTCAGATGTCAGATATTCCAGTGCCTGCTTTCCGTTGCACGCCTCAAATACTCCAAGTTCAATTCCCATTCTCTTAAGAAGCATTCTTATTCCGCTTCTTTCAATCTTTTCATCATCCACTATAAGTATATTATACATAAATCTACCCCGAAACTTTCCTCATTCACGAACTTTCGCTCTTATAATGATTATAGCTTCCGGGGCAGTTATTATCAACTTATTTAGTTATATTAAAGATGCCATATATCTTCATTGTACTGTTGAATTGTTCTGTCTGATGAGAAAAATCCGGCATTTGCAATATTAACGAGCATTTTTCCGGCCCACACATATCTGTCTTCATAATCTGTGAGAGCCTTTTCCTTGGTTTCTATATAGCTTCGTAAGTCAAGCAATGCCATAAACCAGTCTTTTCCTACAATCTCATTATACAGTCTGTTAAGACTATGTGAATCGCCTGCCTGAAGCATAACATCCGATATTATAAAATCCACACATTTTTTTATAAGAGCATCTGTCTCATAAAGCTTCTTTGCGTTATAGTCACATTTTTCATAATGTGCAATAACTTCATCGCTTGTTGCGCCAAATGTATATATATTATCTTTTCCTACAAGCTCGGCAATCTCGACATTAGCACCATCCATTGTTCCTAATGTCACAGCACCATTGAGCATGAATTTCATGTTGCCTGTTCCTGAAGCTTCTTTAGATGCAAGTGATATCTGCTCTGATATATCACATGCAGGAATCAGCTTCTCTGCCAGCGTCACATTATAATTCTGGACAAGCACTACCTTAAGATATGGACTTACATCTTTATCAGCCTCAATAACCTTACTCAATGTAAGTATCAGATGAATTATATCCTTCGCAATTGTGTATGCAGGTGCAGCCTTTGCGCCAAATATTACTGTCACAGGAGTCTTTGGAATATTGCCTGCCTTGATGTCAAAATATTTATATATTATATACAGTGCGTTCATCTGCTGTCTTTTATATTCATGCAGGCGCTTTATCTGTATATCGAATATTGACTGTGGATTAATCTCTATTCCCTGTGTCTGCTTAAGGTATTCTGCAAGATTTCTCTTGTTGTCTGTCTTAATCTCAAGAAGATTATCGTAAACATTTTTATCACTGGCAAACTTTAACAGGTCTTTTAACTTCTCTGCGTCATGCCTGTATTCACTTCCAATGAGTGTCTCGATGTATTTTGCAAGTCCGTTATTACAGTGGATAAGCCATCTCCTGAATGTAATTCCGTTAGTTTTGTTATTGAACTTCTCTGGATATATCCTATAGAAATTATTAAGCTCTGTATTCTCTAATATCTCAGTATGAAGCTTTGCTACTCCGTTGACGCTCATTCCATAATGAATATCGATGTGTGCCATGTGAACGAGATTATTATCGTCAATTATATACACTGATTTATCTGTGTACTTCCCACGCACTCTTCTGTCAAGCTCTTTTATAATCGGCATAAGCTGTGGCACAACCCTGTTAAGATAGTCCACAGGCCATTTTTCAAGGGCTTCAGCAAGAATTGTGTGGTTAGTATACGCACAGCTTTTTGATACAATATCAATTGCTTCGTCCATTGTTATCGGACTTCCGTCTATATCTCCATTTTCTGTAAGAAGTCTTATAAGCTCCGGGATTACCATTGTCGGATGTGTATCGTTAATCTGGATAACCGCAAGGTCTGACAGATTCTTAAATGTTTTTCCGGTGTTAATACATTTGTCCCTGCACTCATCTAATATAAGCCTTGCTCCATTGCTTACCATGAAATACTGCTGATAGATTCTAAGAAGCCTTCCCTGCTCGTCACTGTCATCAGGATAAAGAAACAGTGTAAGGTTCTTTGCAATATCTGACTTATCAAAGTCTATGCTGTCACCTTTTACGATGCTCTCATCAACTGTCTCCACATCAAACAGATGAAGCTTATTCGTTCTCTTTTCTCCGTACACATTGATATCATACATTCTTGAAACTACACTGATTTCACCGAAATTGATAGTGTATGTCACATCTGTCGGAACAAGCCAGCTGTCCTTGCCAATCCATGGATTAGGCACTTCCTTCTGCTTTCCATTCTCAAACACCTGCTTAAAAAGTCCAAGATGATAATTAAGTCCGATTCCGTCACCATTAAGGCCAAGGTTAGCAATCGAATCAAGGAAGCATGCTGCAAGTCTTCCAAGTCCGCCATTACCAAGTGACGGCTCTACTTCCAGTTCTTCAATATCTGAAAGATTTTTTCCTGCCTGTGTAAGTTCTTCCTTAACTTCATCATAGATACCTAAATTAATAAGATTATTGGATAAAAGCTTTCCTATAAGGAACTCTGCAGAAATGTAGTATACCTTTCTGCCATTGTCTTTCACTATTCTATCACGTCCCTTTTGTGCAACCAGCTTCATAAGTGCATGAAAGCACTCCTCGTTGCTGCATAAGTGCAAGTCTTTTCCATATTCTTCCAAACATATAGTGTTAAGCATATCGTTGCCCTCCATTCTTGTATTTATATTTTATTATAGGGTTGCTGGAAAAATTCTCTTGCTTTATAATGGGATAAACTTGTACTATTCTATCATATTTAAGGAGAACCTTATGAATATAACAGATTACGGACCACTGAAAGAAACCAAGTCTCATTTTGATTCAGATTTTTTATATAACACTTACCCATGCTCTATCCCGCTTGATTTTACGGAAGTTCCGCTGCACTGGCATAATGAAATGGAGCTTATATACATCAAGAAGGGATGCATGATCGTAAGCGTTGACCTTGAGTATTCTGTTGTAAATGCAGGAGATATTGTTGTTGTCATGCCTGGACATATTCATTCTATTATCCAGAACGAAAGTGATTCATGCGAATACGAAAATATTCTTTTTAATCTTGATATGCTTGTTAGCAGGCAGTGTGATTATGATACCGTGAGCTTTTTTAACGGAATTTCCGGCTTTAAGGGGCATTGCCCTCCTGTTATCAGTAAAACTGTGCCACACTATTCTGATTTAATTCATTATATTGATGAAGCTGATAATATATGCAAGTATTTCCCTGACGGGTACAGGCTGAAAATCCGTGCATGTCTTTTTAATTTCTTTTTTGAGCTTAATGCACATTTTTACACGCATACGGATACGCCTGTACACTTGTCTGATGATAAGATGGATAAGCTCAAACTGGTACTTAATTATATTGAAAAGAACTTTGCTCGTACAATATCGATTGAAGAGATTGCACAGTGGTGTCATTTCAGCCAGTCGCATTTTATGAAGTTTTTTAAGAACTGCACCGGAACATCTTTTATCACTTACTTAAATGACTACCGGCTTATTATTGCTGCAAGAATATTAAAAACCACAACCCAGCCAGTTATTATAGTGGCTTCTGATTGTGGTTTTGATAATATATCTTACTTTAACAGAAAATTCAAAGAAAAATACGGTGTTTCTCCGAGGGAATTCAGGAAATAAGGGATTATTAATATAATCTGTTTTTTACATATTCTTCAAATCTTGGAAGTGCCATTGCAATTTTTCCATACTGTCTTGTATCTATAACGCCCTTTCGCTTTAAACGGTCACGGTACACAGAGAATAATTCCGGTTTCATGTCAAGCTTTTCACGAATATCTTTTACTGACTGATAACCGCTCTCAGATATAACGCTAAGTATTTCCTTATCTTTAGGTGATAACTCTGCCCATATCTTACTGTATACATATTCATCTAAATACTGATCATACTCTGGCATAATATCTTCAAGTGTATGATCTTTTCTATTATCCCAGTAAAGATATCCAAGCACCTGAAACGCAAATGGATATCCTCTTGTAAGAAGTGTCATCTTGTCAGCCATTTCATCATTTATATCAAATATTCTCATGTAATGGCTTTTAATAGCTGTATAATTAAGCGGCTCTAATATAATCTTAGGTGCTCTGTATAAAAATGTAAGTGACTTTTCATTCTGTAAATCATATATGTTCTCATACAATCCCGTCATCAAAAGATATATAGGATATTCTTCTCTTAAAAATATCTGAAATGAACTTGCAAATATTTTAATATTCTCTGAATTAATAACCTCATCAATTGTTATAAGCAGCCTTTTCCCCAGACGTTTTATGTGAGAAAGCATTATCTCAATAACATTTTCAATATCAGTAACAGGAACAGAATTCTCAACTGTTACCCCCAGTCCAAATACTGAAAAGTCAAGCTTTGCTTTAACAAATACTGCATGCATTTCTGGAATTGCATATATCTTTGCTGCCAGGCTCTGTAAAAGATCCCGGTTAGGATTAAGTTCAACTACTATCCATTCATCTGACCGTTTCCGTATCTCTGACGCAATGTTAGTCATCATTACAGTTTTTCCTGAACCTCTTACTCCTGTTATCATATATATCTGATTAGGTGATTCTTCCGCTGTAAAATCTCCAATTATTCTTTCTGTCTGTGCAATTCTCGAAATATACTGCACTGGTTTTTTCCCAAATGATAATGTAAACGGATTATTCATGCGCAGCCTCCTATATAAGTTTATATAACCTTTTATAACTTTTTGTTTGTTTTATAACTTTATATAAGTTTTTATAACTTTTTATTTATTATATAACCTTTTATAACTTTTATCAATTGCGAAATAAAAAATCCTGCTCTCAGGCAGCCCAAACCACCTGAAAGCAGGATTATCTTTTTAATTATTAACAGATTACATTAAACCATGTGCTCTGTTGTAAGCATTACATATCTTATTAGAATTCTTGATAAGAATATGCATAGCAACAAATGGTCCAATTCCACAGATAAAAGCACCAAAAATCTGCCATAAAAGAACAGTTGTACCATTCTCCTGGATTGAAAGTCCATAACGAGGTCCGTTAGCTGCAAGTCTGTTACCAAGATTATAGTACCAGAACCATGCATATATACCACATGTTATGAGTGATAACAGAATAAATGCAACAAGTCCTGATGTATTCTCTCCATCTCCATCACATGCAATATTAACATCATGTGCCATCTTGTAAATGAAATAATAGCTGTATATTCCACATGTGATAATTGAAAGAATTATGTATGAAGCAAGACCTCTGTCATCCTTTAATCTTGTACCTGAGTATGGTGGGATTGTGCCATTATTATAACCATTGCTGTAATTCTGATTAGCATTGTAACCCTGATTATTATTCTGATTATTGCTGCCTGTAAAGCTCTGCTTTACCTCATTAAAAGCACTTCCTAGTTCCTGCTCAGCCTTGTTGAATACCTGACTTGCCTGACTTGCAATATCCTGCTCTGGCGAACAATTTGCTCCACAATATGGGCAGAACTTTGTTGAATCTGGAATCTGTTTTCCACATTTTGTACAAAACATATTAATTCCCTCCCCTTCATAAATTTAGTTTCCGAATGATACGGAATAGGATATTGTTCTGAGGTTCAAAAACCACAATATCTCCAGTTCCAATAAACATTCTATACAAGTAAACTATAACAAATGCGCCTGCCATTGTAAACATAAAAATTTTATAAAATTTAATATTTATTTTAGATTTAAGAAGCATAACTATCACAACAACTGGCGGCAGGAAAAACAGTGGATGATACATGAACGCTTCATGTATATTAAAATGCAGTAAAGCTATCCATGCTCTCGACATTCCGCAGCCTGCACACGATATTCCCGTTATGTATTTTATAGGGCATGTAACCCCGAAGCTTTCTAGTATCACATACAGCACAACAACTGCCGCAACTGATGTTATCACTTCTATTCTATTTAATCTTCTTTTATCTGCATTGTCTCCGCTCATTATTCCCCCTGATAATGCTTTTTATTACATTATAATCTCTCCTGCAAGCAATGCAAGACAAGGAAGCGTAATTATGCTAATCAATGTAGACAAAGTAACTGCACCAACTGCGAGCTTCTGGTCGTGACCGAACTTAATTGCAAAAAGTGTTGTAATAGCTGCACACGGGCATGCCTCAAGTATAATTGTAATAACAGCAACCATTCCACGGGCATGTATCAGATACATAACCAGAGTACAGATTACCGGTATAATAAACATCCTGAGAATAACTGTAAAATACACTCTTTTATCCTTTAAGATACTCAATAACGGGAACTGTGAAATAGTAATTCCTGTTATTATCATAGACAACGGGGTATTCATGCCTCCTACAACATTAAATGTATCCTTTAAAACATCCGCAACCGGAATTCTTGCAAGGAATATAACAAGACCGACCGCAACCGATATAATTGGTGGGCATGTAACTATCTTCTTTAACAGTTCCTTAAAACTCATACTCTCTGAAACATACACAATTCCGACAGTCCATAAAAGAATATTGAATACAGTAACATATACGCTCGCATACAGTACACCTTCTGAACCATACATTGCCTGAATAAGTGGAAATCCCATATAAGCCGCATTAGAAAATGTAGTTGCAAATCTTATAATACCGCGCACTTCATTTTTCATCAAAAATGTTATGCCAATCGATAAAGCCATTCCTATACATATAGTAAGTATGCTGTAAAAAAGCATTCTGCCCATATTCTTAAGAATCTCGGCATTGTATCCTGACATGTAAGAATTAATAATCATAAATGGAACAACAAAATATATAAGAAGGTTAGAAAGCATCCCCTTTCCTTCTTCGTTAACCATCTTAATCTTTCCTATAACAACTCCACACAGTATAAGTATGAATAACTCAAATACCTGCTTCGCGGTAATAAGTGCTAAATCCATAGCTCTCTTATCCTCCTTTTCATACACGCAAAAAACATGTTATATATTTCATTTTTTGAAATATATAACATGTCAATAGCAAAGTCAAGTAAAAATCTAATACTTTATCTCTGGCATAAGCTCTGCACTTATTACATTAAGCATATGTTCCATTGTCTCTAACTCTTCTTTAGAAAATCTGTCCTCAATCCTGCCCATTACAGTCTTAAGATATGTATTGCTGATATTATAATAATCTATATACTTCTGTGTTACCTCGAGATGATACTCTCTCTTGTCTTCCTCAGACTGTACTTTCTTTAAGTATCCCTTCTTAACAAGATTATTAATCTTATATGCCGCATTAGGTGACGATATATTTGCCATATCAGCAAACTGTGCCACAGTAGGTTTGTCAAGTGCATATATTATCTCCATGCAGAAAGTTTCTACGGTTGTAAGAGATGCCTCCCTCTCCTGTAGCTTTTCAAACATTTTCTGATAAAAATGCATTTTAAACTTCGTATATACCTTACTAAATGAATCCTGCAGCACCTTACTTTACCTCCAAAGCTTTTTTAATTGTTTATTATTATAACAATAGCTCTATTCTATTGCAAATGTAAGTTCCGCTGACACTGCAAGTTTTCCGTCAACATAAGCTTCTGCCTTCCCTACGCCCACAGGACCTTTTCTTGCTATGATCTCGCATGACATTTCAAGTACATCCCCAGGTGTGACCTGAGCCTTAAACTTAGCATTTTTAATTCCTGCAAAAAGTGCTATATGTCCCTTGTTCTTTTCTTCCGACAACAAAGCGACTGCTCCTGTCTGTGCCAGTGCCTCAATAATAAGTACTCCCGGCATCACCTTCTTCTGTGGAAAATGTCCTACAAAATGCATTTCATTGGCAGATACACATTTAATACCACAAGCCTTCTTTCCCGGCTCACACTCTGTTATCCTGTCTACTAATAAAAATGGATATCTGTGTGGCAGAATCTGCTGTATTTCATCTGAATTAAGCTGCATCTTTACACCACCTTTCTAAGCACGATGGACGCATTATGTCCACCAAAGCCAAGTGAATTAGACATAGCATAATCAACTCTTGACTCTCTTGCCTTATTTGGAACGATATCAAGATCACAGTCATCATCCGGCACCTGATAATTAATGGTTGGTGGAATTATATCATTCTTTACAGCAAGTGCCGATATAATTGCCTCAACAGCACCACTTGCACCTAACATATGTCCTGTCATCGACTTTGTTGAGCTTACCGCAAGCTTGTACGCATGTTCTCCAAATGCCATCTTTATCGCATTAGTCTCTCCCTTATCATTAAGCTTTGTACTTGTCCCATGCGCATTAATATAATCAATATTCTCTGGTTTTATTCCTGCATCCTTAACAGCCTCAGTCATTGCCTGTGCCGCCATGCTTCCGTCTTCGAGAGGGGCTGTAACGTGGTTTGCATCACATGTTGAACCATATCCTGCAATTTCACAGTATATCTTAGCGCCTCTTTTCAGTGCATGTTCATACTCTTCAAGAATAAGCACACCTGCTCCTTCTCCCATAACAAATCCGCTTCTTTCTTTATCAAACGGAATAGAAGCCCTGTTGACATCTTCTGCTTTGCTTAATGCATGCATTGATGTAAAACCACCAATTCCAAAATCAGTTATACAGCTTTCTGCACCTCCGCACACAATCACATCCTGATATCCATCCCTGATCTGTCTTAATGCATCTCCAACAGCATTGGTTCCACTGGCACATGCAGTAACAACACATGTACACATTCCATGTAGTCCGAATCTGATTGCAACATGTCCTGCCGCCATATTAGTTATCGACATTGGCACAAAATGTGGCGAAACTCTGTCATATCCTTTACTTTCGCCTCTTAAGCATTCTCTCTGTATAGTTGTAAGTCCACCAATTCCACTTGATAATATAACACCACACCTTAATGTGTCTTCTTTGCCAAAATCTATAGCTGAATCTTTCACTGCTTCATCTGCAGCTGCAAGTGCATATATCGTGAAATCATCCATCTTCCTTAATTCTGCTTTATCGAGAATACTCTCTGCGTCAAAGCCTTTTACTTCACCGGCAAGCTTGACCGCACTGTTTTCTGTATTAAAATGTGTTATCTTACCAATACCACATTTACCAGCCTTTACAGCTTCCCACATATCATTAACATTGTTTCCGACAGGAGTAACTGCTCCCATACCTGTTATTACAACTCTTCTCATATTGCCATTCCTCCGTCTACACAAAGTACCTGTCCGGTTATGTATCGTGCTCCGTCACCCGCAAGAAATGCTACTGTTTCTGCAATATCTTCCGGCTTTCCCATCTCTTTAAAAGGTATATTCTCCACCACTTTTTCTTTAACAGCATCTGACATTGCTCCGGTCATATCAGTTTCAATCATTCCCGGTGCAACCGCATTTACAGTTATATGTCTTGACGCAAGCTCTCTTGCAAGCGACTTCGTCATACCAATAACACCTGCTTTACTTGCAGAATAATTAACCTGCCCTGCATTACCCATGACACCTACAACAGAACTCATATTAATAATTCTTCCTGCTCTCTGTCTTAACATAAGTCTTGAGACCCCACGCATCATATAAAATGTACCCTTTAGATTCACATCTATAACTGCATCGAAATCCTCATCCTTCATACGTCCAATAAGATTGTCCTTAGTAATTCCTGCATTATTAACAAGAATATCAATTCTTCCGCCAAGTAAATCCACGGCTTCCTTAATTAAACGCTCACATTCCTCTGAATCACTCACATCTGCCTTAATTGCATGGATTTCAATTCCATACTCTCTGCATAAATTAACTGTTTCACTGGCAGCCTCATCACCTGAACGGTAGCTGAATACAATATCCGTTCCTTCACTTGCAAGCTTAACGCATATAGCCCTTCCTATTCCCCTGCTTGCACCTGTAATAAGTGCTTTTCTTCTCTCAGTCATTCCCTATCCTTTCCAAATCAATGTCAGATTTGCTCAACCAAAGCTTATATGTCCGATTTATTCAATCTATAATCTGTCATAATCTCATTAATAAGTTCCTGTACGCTCATTATTCGGTCAACTCTGTCTGCATTACTTCCTGCAAAAAACAGTCCATTATCCCAGTCACCCTTAACTGCTGCTATAAGTGCCCTGCTTATGCAATATGGTATACTGTCATCCTTCTTACATGCTGTAAGACAACCATTACATTTTCTTGCCGTGAAGGTTTCTCCTGCATCAAGCCTTTCAAGCAGTGGGCTGTTAATTGCACGTGCCGGCATTCCAACAGGACTTTTAATAATACGGATGTCTTCTCTCTTTGCATTAACAATAGCCTGTTTAAATGTATCTGAAGCATCACATTCATTGGTAGCAATGAATCTTGTCGCAATCTGTACACCTGCAGCACCTTCATTTACATAATGTGCCATATCTTTGCCATCAAACACTCCACCAGCGACAAAAACCGGGATATCCGCCCCCGACTCTTCTATTACAGCAAGTACATCTGACAATATTTCATCGTTACTCTGCGTTTTTCCCTGTGTAATATCATCTGCATCAAAGCCTAAATGTCCTCCTGCCATGCTGCCTTCAATAATGAACATATCCGGATACACATCATAATGCTTCTTATAAGTTTTCATAATTATCCTGGCAGCCCTGCCACTTGAAACAATGGGTGCTGCCAGTGTATCTGTTCCCTTAGTAAACTGTGGCAGATTAAGAGGAAGTCCTGCACCTGAGATAATAATATCTGCTCCTGCTGAAACTGCGGTCTTACAGCTTTCCTCATAATGGGAAACTGCAGTCATAATATTTACAGCTACAAGTCCCTTCTTTGTACTTTCTGCTGCAATCTGCTTAGCTCTCTTAATATGGTAATCAAGTGCCCTTAGATTCGCCTTAAAAGGGCTGCTCTCAAAATCCTGTTCATCATAACCTGCATTAACAGAACTGATAACTCCACATGCCCCATTTGCTGCGACTGCACCTGCAAGGGATGAAAGAGAAACTCCGACACCCATACCGCCCTGAATTACCGGAACATCAAGCACTTTGTCCTTAATCTGCATACAATTCCTTTCGCACAGCCTCATATTCTTCATATATTTGTTCAAATATTTTCTCAATTGGCTGTATCTTATCAATCTGGCCTGCAACCTGACCTGCCATCAGTGAGCCATTCATTGTGTCACCGTCAAACACTGCCTTGCGAAGAGAACCTAATGTATATTTCTCAAGTTCCATCTTATCAGCACCTGCCTTCTCCTGCTTTACATACTCGCGTGACATCTCATTTTTAAGAACACGCACAGGAGTACCAGCAATTCTTCCTGTAACTATCGTGTCATTATCCTTTGCTTTAAGTATTGCCTGCTTATAATTATCATGTATAGGACACTCTGTACTTGCCAGAAGACAAGTTCCCATCTGTACACCTGCAGCACCAAGTGCAAATGCTGCTGCAAGCTGTCTGCCATCTGCAATTCCTCCGGCCGCAATAACCGGAATATTCACACTGTCAACTACCTTTGGGACAAGTGTCATAGTTGTCATCTCGCCTACATGACCACCACTTTCTGTTCCCTCTGCAACTACTGCATCAGCTCCGAAACGCTCCATTCTTATTGCAAGCGCTGCACTCGAAACAACCGGTATAACCATCATTCCATTAGACTTCCATTTTTCCATATATTTAGCCGGACTTCCTGCTCCTGTTGTTACAATCTTTACATTTTCTTCCACAAGCAGTTCTGCCATTGCATCAGCTTCCGGATTCATAAGCATAAGATTCACACCAAATGGTTTATCCGTAAGTGTTCTGCATTTTCTTATGTTTTCACGAAGCATATCCGTGTTCATTCCACCAGCTCCAATAAGCCCCAGTCCGCCTGCATTACTAACTGCAGCTGCAAATTCTCCTGTTGCAATATTAGCCATTCCGCCCTGTATAAACGGATATTTTATTCCTAACATCTTATCTAATCTCATTATGCTGCTCCTTATTATGTCTCTATCAAAGCACTGCTCCAGCTAAGCCCCGCCCCAAAGCCCGCAAGAATCAGCTTTCTGCCTTTGTCAAAGCATCCGCTTTGTGCTAACTCATCTAGTGCTATTGGGATACTTGCCGCTGATGTATTACCGTATTCCGCTATATTTATATAGAACTTATCTTCATGTCCCGGATATTTTTTCTTTACATGATTGATAATTCTTTCATTAGCCTGATGGCACACAATATAATCTATGTCATCAAGTGTCATGTCCGATTTTTTCAATATTTCATCAATTCCCTGTTTAAGAACATCAACTGCAAAACGGAACACCGCATTTCCATTCATCTTTACATATGCATCCTGTGCACCTATACCTCTGCATACAAGTACATCAGTATCGCCTCTTGTGTAATTAATCTGTCTATACATATTGTCAGCCGCTTTTATAAGAACTGCACCTGCACCATCTCCAAAAAGCACGCATGTTGAGCGGTCTGTATAATCTAATATCTTAGACATCTGCTCGCTGCCAATAAGCAGTATGTATTTATAATCAGTGCTGTTAAACAGTGCCTGTCCAACATTTAATGCATGCAGAAAACCTGTACATGCACTGCTTAAATCAAATGCAAGTACATTCTCTGTCAATCCGAGTTCCTTCTGTACAATTGCTGCAGTAGATGGGAATGCATTATCTGCAGTTGAAGTTGCAACTATAACTGCACCTATTTCTGCAATATCCACACCCGATGCCTCTACAGCTTCATATGCTGCTCTGACTGCAAGTGATGTAGTATTTTCCTGTATACATCTGTATCTTTTCTTAATGCCTGTTCTTGTTGTTATCCATTCATCATTTGTATCAACAATGCGGCTTAAGTCATCATTCGTAATTATCTCTTCTGGGAGTGCTTTCCCTGTGGACACTATCTGAATGCCTTTCACTTTATCTCTCCCCTGTCTATATTCCTGAATTTGTCATATCTTGAATTAACAATCTCTTTTGATTTCATCCTGCCAAGAATTCCGAGTTCTTTTTCTAACATTCTTGCTATATCTGAAAAACACCTGTCTCCTTCTGCAATTACACCATCAACAAGTCCGGCAGTAAAAAGTTCCTGTGCAGTAAGCTTCATAATCTCACTTGCCTGTGGTGCTTTCTTAGCATCCTTATATATTATTGACGCAAAACCTTCCGGCGACAGAATTGAATATACTGCATTTTCAAGCATGTACACCCTGTCGGCTGCTGCCAGTGCCAATGCACCGCCACTTCCACCTTCGCCTGTGATTACAGATATAACAGGTACTGTAAGCTTAAGCATTGCTGCTATACTTCCTGCAATCGCATTACTCTGTCCGTTGCTTTCTGCTTCCATACCCGGATATGCACCTGGCGTGTCAACAAATGTTATGACAGGTCTCCTGAATTTTTCAGCCTGTTTCATAACACGGACTGCTTTTCTATACCCTTCAGGTGACGCCATTCCAAAGTTATATCTTATATTCTCTTCTATATTCTTTCCTTTGCGGTTTCCAATAACAGTTACCGTTCTCCCGTTAAATGAAGCAATTCCTGCAACAAGGCTTTTGTCATCTTTATAATATCTGTCACCATGCATTTCTATAAAATCATCGAAAAGCACTTCTATGTATTTCATAATATCCGGACGGTCACTTTTTCTGGCTGCAAGAACTTTCTCATATGGTGTTAAAACATTTTCATTGTTCATGCTTCTCCTCCGGTATTCACATGCATTTTCAATATCTTTGATAAAGTCTGCTTCATATCTTTTCTGTCAACTATCATATCTATCATGCCATGTTCTAATAGAAACTCTGAGTGCTGGAAGCCTTCCGGCAGCTTCTGTCCGATAGTCTGTTCAATAACTCTTGGTCCAGCAAAGCATATAAGTGCTCCCGGTTCAGCAATTATAATGTCACCAAGACTTGCAAAGCTTGCGCTCACACCACCTGTTGTCGGATTAGTGAGGTATGATATAAATAATCCACCCGCATCCTTGAACTTTTCAATTGCCGCTGTTGTCTTTGCCATCTGCATAAGCGAAAAAAGCCCTTCCTGCATTCTCGCTCCACCGCTTGCAGCAAATATTATAAGAGGCAGTTTTCTTTTCATTGCATATTCTGTAAGTCTTGTAATCTTTTCACCTACCGCAATCCCCATGCTTCCCATAAGGAATCTTTTATCCATAACTGCAACTGCTGTTTTGACTCCGCCAATTCGACATGTTCCAGTAACTACTGCATCCTGCTGACCTGTCTTTAATCTGTTTGCTTCGACCTTCTTCTCATATCCCGGAAAGCTGTTTGGATTGCCTGTCTTAACCTGTGCATACAATTCCCTGAAACTTTTGTCATCACTTATAAGTGCAATTCTTCTTGATGGTGTAAGGCTTCCGTCTGCCTGTTCCTCACTATCCCTTAATCTGTTGATAGTACCCCACCTTTTCTTACGCTTTAAGAAAATGTCATTGATATTCATTTAACTGTAATTCCTTCCTTAAGCCACTTTTCAATTTCGGTATGATTCTTCTCCCAGAAACCTGTATTGTAATTTCCTCTTATAAAATCCTTATGATATGTAAGAAGATGCATGAACTCTCTGTTAGTCTTAACTCCTTCAATTATCAGTTCCTCAAGAGCCCTTCTTAATCGTCTTACCGCCTCAAGTCTGCTGCTTCCAGTCACTATAATCTTGGCAATCATTGAATCATAAAACGGACTCACTTCATAACCTTCAAAAAGATGGCTCTCAACTCTTACTCCATAACCATCTGGAAAATGTAAGAATTTAATAACTCCCGGTGTAGCCGCATTTATTCTACACTCAATTGCGTGTCCATTGACACATGCATCTTCCTGAGTGATATTAAGCTTCATTCCGGCAGCTATTCTTATCTGTTCTCTTATAAGGTCAATTCCTGTAACCTGCTCAGTTACCGGATGTTCAACCTGTATTCTCGTATTCATCTCTATAAAATAGTAGTCGCCCTGTTCATTCACAACGAATTCAACAGTTCCTGCACTATAATATCCTGCTGCTCTGGCAGCTCTTACCGCAGTCTCTCCCATGACTGTCCGCTTATCTTTACATAATCTTGCACTCGGAGCTTCCTCTAAAAGCTTCTGATTATTACGCTGGATTGAACAGTCACGTTCTCCAAGATATATTGTATTGCCATATTTATCTGCAAGAATCTGTATCTCAATATGCCGTGGATTGATTATCAGCTTCTCTATGTACATATCATCGTTGCCAAATGCAGCTTTAGCTTCACTCTTAGCGGTTTCAAATGCATTTTCTATATCTTCTCTGCTGAATGCCTTGCGCATTCCTTTTCCACCGCCTCCAGCTGACGCTTTAATAAGTACCGGATAACCAATTTTTTCTGCAATGTGTGCTGCTTCCTCTGCTGTTGCAACCAGACCATCAGAACCTGGTACAACCGGAACCCCGCATTCAATCATAAGCTGCCTTGCCGACTGTTTATCTCCCATGCTGCTTATTATGTCTGCTGATGGTCCTATAAATATAAGATTGTTCTCCTCACATTTTCTTGCAAATGCAGCATTCTCAGACAGAAAGCCATAACCAGGGTGGACTGCCTCACAGCCTGTCAGTATTGCTGTTTCTATTATTGCATCCTGATTAAGATAACTTTCAGCCGCCTTTGCCGGTCCAATGCAAACCGCCTTGTCTGCTGCCATAACAGCAAGTGAATCCTTATCGGCTGTTGAATATACAATTACGGTTTCTACATCCATCTCACGGCAGCATCTGATTATCCTTAACGCAATTTCACCACGGTTTGCTATCAGTATTCTCTTAAACACTTCTGCTACCTCCGTTAATTAAGGATTACAAGCGGCTGTCCATACTCAACCATAGTGCCATTCTCTGCTGCCACTTCCTTAACCGTACCGTCACAATCTGCTGTAACTTCGTTCATCAGCTTCATTGCTTCAATTATTCCAATAACATCACCTGCATGAACGCTCTGCCCTGGTTTTACAAAAGGTTCCTCATCAGGACCTGCTGCTGTATAAAAAGTTCCAACCAATGGCGCTTTAATTTCTTTAATATGCTCATCTGACTGTGGCTGTACGTCCTGAATAGTTGTAACGGTCTGTTCCTGTTCTGTATTAATGCGAACAATATCTTTCTTTACAGGCACATCACATTTGGCTTCGTGCATTGTTTTCTTCAGTCCCAGGCATACGCCATTCATATCCAGATTCAGTTCGCTGCATCCACTTGCATCAAACTTATCTATAATCCCATAAATATCATTAATATCCATAACAAACTATCTTCCTTAAAATCTTTATGTTAAGCTGCATTCTTGTCAACATACTCAACAATTGCTTTAACTGATGTAAGATTAGGAAGTTCTTCTTCTGGAACAGTAATTCCATAAGCATCTTCAACTGCCATCATAAGTTCCATAGAATCAAGTGAATCAATTCCAAGATCATCCTTTAAATTAGCTTCTAATGTAATCTTATCCTCTGAGCAGTTAATAGTATCCATAATAATTTCTTTTACCTTTTCAAATGTCATTGTTTTGTTCTCCTTAAATAATTTTATCTAAATATATTTAACTAATATATTTGAGCTAATTATAAGAGCACAAATCAGGTTTGTCAACACTATTTTGATATTCAAAGTATTTATTTTGTTTCACAGCTGAGTATTATTCCGCCTCGCTCAGCATAATAACTGCATAATCCTCCTGCTTTATATACACACACATCCGTAGCACCATATGCCTGCTTTATCATATCAGCTATCTTATCTGCAAGAGCTTCATTTTCAACATGACATATTCTGAGTTTTCCGCCTTCATATCCTGCATCGTCAAGTAATGCCTGCAGTTTTACAAAAAGCTTTTTATCACCTCTGCATTTACCGATTGCTTCTAATGTTCCATGACTGCTTGCTGTTCCTATTACACTTATGCCAAGAACCTCCGCAGCCGATGCTACAACCTTGCTTACACGACCATTCTGTGCAAGATTATGCAGTGATTTTAATGAACAGAACAATCTTGTTTTCTGCATATATGCATCTATTGCTCCATCTATCTCTTCAAATTTCTTTCCTTCTTTAATCATTTGCTGCAATCGTTCCAGTATAATACGCATCTGTGGACCAGTGCTTTTAGAATCTATTACTCTGACCTTAGCCTGTGGATGTTCCTCCAGATACACTGCTCTCGCTGCCATTGCAGAATTATATGTTCCTGACATTCCTGCAGTTATTGTTACAACAAATATCTCATTATCATCGCCAAAAGCTTCAAGCCACGCATCTATTCCAGGACACGCAGTGTATGAACGTCCCTTATGTTTTTCAAGAACATCAAGCATTCTGTGAATATCAAGCTGTTCATCATCACAAAACTCCTCGTTATCTGTAGATATTGTAAGCGGAACTGCCTTAAAGACCATTCCCTCAAGTTCTTTTATATCACATGCTGAATCTGCTACTAATCTCATTATTAATCCTCCTGATTGCCGGATATACTCCGTTTTAATGTAGTTTTAAATACTATGTCATATTGTATTTTATAACTTATAGTGTTACAATATACAAAAATAGCGTTTTTGTATATTTCAGGAGTACATTATGAATATAGTTAACAAAGATTCTAAAAATACATTTACACGGATGTGCATAGGTGAAGCAATAATCAAGCTTCTTAAAGACACTGATTTTGATAAGATTCGAATTACGAGTGTGGCGAAATGTGCCGGTGTATCACGCATAACTTTTTACAAATATTATCAATCAATCCATGATGCACTATGCGACTATCTTAATATTATTATAATTGAATATCTGGAAGAATGTGCCAGCAACCCTGAAAGCGGGAGCTTTCTTGATTATTCACACATCCTTTTTGCACTTGAATTCTTTAACCGGTATAAGGATTATTTTCTTACTCTTTCAAGATGTGGACTTTATTCTATTCTGATTAACAGCATTAATAATTTTATGTCTGAACATTTTACGAATCCTAAGAATTACTCTGAGTACAGACTATACTGTTACTCTGGCGGATTGCTTAATGCATTTTTAAAATGGGAAGAAAACGGATGTGACTGTGATGCTGGCAAGATAGCCAGAACTCTTGAAGAACTTTATAGTTAATAAGCCACTCCTTACGGAATGGCTTAAATATTTTATAATCATTTATTAATCTGTGAATGCACTTTTCGACGTACTACAAGGAAACATATAACCTGCATAATTATCGTTGCCGTCCATGATGCCGGATATGATATGAACAGGTCATAAAGAGTTCTGTGACTTGGGAATATGACGAATATCCAGAATATTCTCATTCCTACAGTACCAATAACTGATAATATCATAGGTACTAGCGAATACCCCATTCCACGAAGCGCGCCCGGAAACAGATCCATTATTCCACATAAGAAATATGGTACTGTAGTAATTGATAATATCTCAACACCACATTTGATAACATCTTCACTGTTAGTGTATATCATAAGCACTTTATCACCAAATATATATGCACCGCAGCCAAATACAAGTGATGCTCCTACCGAAAGTATTGCACAATCTATAAGCACCTTGTCCATTCTCTTGAACTTCCTTACACCATAATTCTGACTTGTAAAACTCATGCAGGCCTGTGTTACTGAATTAATTGATGCATATAGAAAGCCAAGAATATTGTTGGCTGCTGTATATCCTGCCATTGCTGTTGAACCGAATGAATTAACCGACGACTGCAGCAAAGCATTTGAGAAATTAATAACTGTACTCTGTATTCCTGCCGGAATTCCAACCTGAAATATCTGTTTAAGATAGTATCCCTTTATCTTTAGCTTTGAGAATCTCAACTGGTAACTTGCATCTGTCTTATTCAGACATCTTAATACAAGCACACACGATATAAACTGTGAAAATATTGTTGCGATTGCCACTCCTGCAACCCCTAAGTTAAACACAATAACAAGTACCATATTAAGGCATGCATTTATAATTCCCGCTGCTATAAGAAACATCAGCGGTCTCTTGGTATCACCAACTGCTCTAAGAACAGCCGCACCATAGTTATAAAGCATAAAGAATGGCATACCAAGAAAATATATTCTCATATACAGTGTTGAGAGGTTAATTACATCATCCGGCGTTCCCATAAGCTCAAGTGCCGGCTTAGCCATCAGCACGCCTATCAGCGCCATCACAACTCCGCTTATTGCTGCAAATGTTATCGCAGTATGCACTGTCTCTGACATCTCTTTATGTTTGCCTGACGCATAGAATCTGGCAGCCAGTACATTTGCTCCCAAAGAAACTCCTATGAAAAGATTAACAAACATATTAATAAGTGCTGTCGTTGAGCCTACTGCTGCTAACGACTGGCTTCCTGCAAATCTTCCAACAACAATTATATCTACAGCATTAAACATTAGCTGTAGTATTCCTGAAAGCATCAATGGCACTGAAAACGATATTAACTTATCCATTATTGTGCCATTGCACATATCTATTTCGTATTTATTCTTACTCATTACTTACTTTCCTTACAAAGCATCTTATTCCCAGTATCCAAGTTCAACACCTTTCTTATATATGCCAAGTCCTTTAGCATAATATCCATACGCATTGAAATGTGTCCAGTCTGAGCGCAGTTTCCCTGATATGCAGCCAAAGGCACCATACATTTTATCAAGTGCTGAAGCCCTTAATCCACAATCGCTTAAACCATAATCAAGCATATAGATACGGGTATTAAAAAAATGTTCTCCGAATGCATCTCTTAAAGCAGATTCCCATTCAGTATAATTTTTACCCGAGCTGTCATCACTTTTATCCATATTAATCCTGCCTTCATCTGCAATGGAACTTCCCGGATTATCGGTATCACCTACAATAATATAATCCTCACAGCCTGTATAATCTATAATTGACTGATACTGTGCTATAAGTTCATCATAATCATCCCAGCCACCATTACTTCCCATTTCTATGATAAGGATATCATTCTTATGATCTTCGGATGCTTTGGGCATAACCTGACTTCCCTGTGATACATATAATCCATCTGGCTGATTTTCATCTACATTATCACATATTCTGATTCCAACCACATAATCTTCCGGCTTAAGATTTTCATAATCTCCCGGTATTAATTCTTCTCCAAAATCCTGCAGGATGTCAAACCAGTTCTCGCCTTCCTCCTCAGCCTCTTCAATATCCTGCTGTTGTTTTGATACTCTGTCTTCATACCGGTTTTCTATCTGGCATAAAATTCCGTCAATATATACAGTATCTGGATATTCATTATATTCAATGCCATATCCACTGTAATCGTACATATGAACCAGCTCACCATTTTCGTCTACTAATGCAACATCTGTGTATTGATATTTTGTTATATATAAATCCCTGTCTGTATACATTCCAAGTCCGCCTGCACGTCTTGAAATCTCATCTGATTTTTCTCCTGCCACTCCAAAATTATATGTTCTATATCCCGTAAGCCGCTCTATAGTATGAGGAGATGTATAATAACTGATATCAACTCTTCCTATATCTGTAAGAAGATATCCTTCATCTGACCCCGTTCCTTCTGTCATGCTGTCTCCCCAGCATGCAATTCCACGACCGCTTTTATAATAATCATTCTTACCGGTTACATTTTCTCCCATAAAACTATCATCATCGGCAATACTTTCTGAAACTTCTACAATATCATGTGTTCTGTCACCACGAAGTCTTTCCGTTTCAGCATAATCGCTTTTTTTATTCTTAGTAATACTGTTACCATGCACCAAAACAACACTTGTAACAGTCCCCATTAAAGCTAATGCTACAGCCCCCACAATAGCAAGTTTCCTTAATTTCATACATATCACCTTTTTCTGCCGAATATATCAGCAACATTGTTATAACATTAATTCGCACTTTCTTCAATATTTCAGCAGGCTTACCTTAATATTTCAATAATTAATAACGCTTTATCTTTATAATATAGTGTACCGAACGAACTTTTGTTTATTATATAAAAAAAGAAACCCATAATTTTAAGGGTTTCCTACAAGCAAAAATAGAGCGGGTGATGGGGTGCCAGGTGCCTGTGGCACCTGCCTGGCACCGACCGGAGCAAAGCGGAGACCGAACCCGTGGGTTCGATTCACATCACCCTGAAATAATTCACTTGAACAAAAAATAAAGCGGGTGATGGGGTGCCAGGTGCCTGTGGCACCTGCCTGGCACCGACCGGAGCGGAGCGGAGACCGAACCCGGGTTCGATTCACATCACCCTGAAATAATTCACTTGAACAAAAAAATAGAGCGGGTGATGGGAATCGAACCCACGTATCTAGCTTGGAAGGCTAGTGTTCTACCATTGAACTACACCCGCATAACCACTGATATCTCAGTGCTTTGTTAAGATATCATAATTATATTATAAAGTCAAGTATTTTATGCCAATATGTTCTTTGCGACATGTTTTATCAACATATATACTTGACATTATCTATTCTTAGGAATAAATTATGTTAGTTGCATTTTAGTTTGTAAAAAATTATGGAGTAATTTCAATGACTAACAATTCAGACCACATTTTTTCTAATATAGATATAAGGAAGCTTCTTATTCCTATCATGCTGGAAAATCTCTTGGCTTCACTTATGGGAACCGTTGATACTATGATGGTAAGTAATGTCGGTGCATCTGCCGTCTCAGCTGTGTCACTTGTCGATTCCATCAATATTCTTGTAATACAGGCCTTGTCAGCACTTGCTGCAGGAGGTGCAATCCTGTGTTCCCAGTACATAGGAAGCAGCAACCCTAAAGGTGCCAACCGTGCTGCAAGACAGGTATTTCTTGTCATGACAGTGCTGTCAGTTTTCATATCTGCAATATGTCTCGTTCTTCGTGTACCAATGCTTAAGTTCATCTTTGGTTCTGTAGAAGCTGAGGTTATGGCTGATTCACAGGCATACTTTCTTTTTACCCTGTTGTCATTTCCATTCATTGGCCTGTATGACGCTGGTGCGTCCATTATGAGAGCCCAGAAGGACAGCAAAAGCCCTATGACAATATCAATTATATCCAACTTCCTTAATATAGGTGGTAATGCGATTCTTATATTCGGACTTGGAATGGGCGTTGCAGGGGCTGCAATATCAACACTTGCATCAAGAATTTTCTGTGCAGTTGTTGTAATTATTAAATTAAGAAATTCATCACAGATCATATGCGTTAACAGATATTACACAATCCGTCTCGACTGGGATTTAATTAAGAGAGTCTTATATATTGGTATTCCTTCAGGTATAGAAAACAGCATGTTCCAGTTTGGAAAGCTGGCAATCCAGTCAACAGTTTCAACGCTTGGAACTGCTGCCATCGCTGCAAATGCTGTAACCAATATTCTGGAAAACCTTAACGGAGTTGCCGCACAGGGTGTGGGTATCGGACTTATGACTATAGTTGGTCAGTGTATTGGAGCCGGAAGAAAAGATGAAGCCATATATTATATAAAGAAACTCAGTAAAATGGCTGAAGCTGCCATTATTATAAGCTGTCTTGTTGTATTTGCATTGTGCAGGCCGATTACCATACTCGGTGGAATGGAAGCAGAAAGTGCAAGAATGTGTTTTGAGATGACTCTTTTCATAACAATAACCAAGCCAATATCATGGGTATTGTCGTTCATTCCTGCATACGGAATGCGTGCTGCCGGAGACGTGAAATTTTCAATGATAACATCATGTGCAAGCATGTGGTTATGTCGTGTAAGCTTTACTATATTATTATGCCGTGTATATGGTTTTGGGCCTATTGCTGTATGGATTGGAATGTTTGCCGACTGGACTGTGCGTGGTATCGTATTCTCTATCAGATTCCATTCGCGCAGATGGCTTAATCATCATATAATTGATTAAAAGATAAAACAATAGAGGCGTTATTTTGCTGGCAGTGTCCGGTATCATGCAAAATAAATCGCCTCTATTGGTAAAAATACCATAATAATTATAAAAATGAAATAGCTTAAAATTACAAAGATTTACGCAAGCGTTTGTGCATTTTCTACAACATACATTAAAATTCTACAAAAAATTCACAACATTTTCTCTAATTATGATTGATGTCAGGTGCATCATATCTCTTCTGACTGTCAGGTGCACCGTATGAATTGTCAGAATACGCATATCCTGCATATTTATAAGAGTCATCATAATTCCTATCTGATAAATTTCTTCCGTTAATCTTCATAGATGAATAGACAGTTCCATTCTCTTCACTTTGCTGTTCTGCTTCTATAGCCAGCTTTTTTATCATGGCACATACATTATCATAATCACTGATATTGTCTATTCTTCCCTTTTCACCTTTCCATGTAATGTCGCCCGTACCACATATTCTGTCAAATATTCCACGGTCAACACCAATAAACTCAACATAAGCAAGCGGAACCATTATTGTATTCCTTTCCCCATTGCCTTTTCTAATATATATTTTGTCTCTGGTGATAATATATTCTGTATTCACAGACTTAACCACTGACTTAATTACACCAATAAGATATATCCATACCGGCATAAGGTGAACTGCAAAAAACATAATCATGAATGTTGCTACCTGTCTGTCAGCATACATCCCTGCCTCATTAAACAGTAGTCCTATAAATCCAAAGTCGAACATTCCCCAGATAAATGCAAATATCAGAAACGGGTTAAATATTGCCTCCAGCACCGAAACACCTACCGCCTTCTTTCCACTCCAGTACACCTGCTCATCAGGTGACAGTCTGTCCCTTAATTCCATGATATATTCCTCCCTCATATGGATGCCTGTGTATATTACTCCCTGTTGTCCTTAAGGCTTTCAACCATATCAACCCTGTCAGCCTTTCTCCTTACTATAAGGAGTGATACTGCATAGCACACAAGCACTATTATTATAGTTAATATAATGCTCTTAAAGGTTATTGCCGGTGTATAAAGCACTCCCTCTATACCTGAATATATCCTGAATACTACTACCATCATTAAATAACCTGCAAGCATTCCAACAGCTATGCCAATGGGTATTATAACATGATTTACATCAATAATCATTCTATTAATTTCGCGTCTTTTAAGACCAAGCACTTTAAGCATTGATATGTTGTGGCGGTTCTCCGAAATAAGCATATTTACTGATACATACAGTGCCGCAATACATATAATCGCGCCGATTACCGCAAGAGAATATATAATTGCGCCCATCTCTGTAAGAATAGTCTTCATCTGTTCCCTGATGTCGTCAGATGTGACTGTCTTGGATATCTCATCACCTAAATCAAGCTTTTTCTCTGAAAGCAGTCCGTTGTATGTTCCGTCATTCCAGCCCAGCAGTTTCCTTGCATTGTCCTGACTGCATACAATCATTTTCTGGCTGTCATTCATTATAATTCCGCTTATTGTAACTTTCTTTTCTTCCATTGTAACAGGATTGACAAATGTAAATTCATCCCCAGCTTCAAGCTTATAGGCATATGCCATTACATTTGTAACATAATATCCATTGGAAATGTCCGCCCTGCTGCCGTCCTCAGTATCAATATTCAGATACTTAACATCTGTATCCGCGCCTATCAGTGAAAATGCAGAGCCGTTATGCTCGTATTTCCCTATAACAAGCTCATCTGCCCCTGCCACCTCATCTGTCTTTAGGCGGTTAAGAACATATTCATACTTAAAGCTGCCCATGCTGTCTGCGCCTTTGTCAATTACGTTGTTGATAGAGTCTATAAACATAAACGCTACCGTTATCATCAGTGCACCTAAAAATGCACCCAGGAACACAACAAAGCTTCTTCCCGGATTGGCAAGTATGCTTCTTAATGCGAACTTATTTCTTACCTTTCCCTTCTTACCGGCTAATACATGTCTTGTTCTGATGTCTCCGTCTGCATTGCCATTAAGCATTTCTACTGTATCCTTCTTCAACAGCTTAGATACTTTATGTGCTGCCTCAAGCATGTAGATAGCTGTCGGAATTATTATTCCTATAAGTGCTATCGGAATTGGAAGTGTAAATTTAACAGGCATTGGCTCATAATCTGCAAGGCTCAGTTCACCATATGGCTGCTGTATTATCTTGGTAATAATCGTAACTATAATTCCGCCGGCAAGTCCCGGAATCATGGCAAGTACACTATAATGCTGCATAAGCTGACTTCTAGTGTAGCCAAGTGCTGACAATGTACCAATCATTTTCTGTTCCTGCTTTATCTTTCTGCCTATTATAATAGCTATAAGTGCAACTGTAATAAGCGGCAGTGTAAACAGAAATACAAATGCCATAATAAGAAACATTATTGCCTGATCATCAACCATTGTAATTCTCTGGTTATTGTCTTTAGCAAGATAGCTGTTTATCTTGTACTGCTCGTTCATGTCTTTTCTGAACTGTGTCACATCACTGTCGTCACTGTATACTACCTTGTACTGACATGAATTTGCCTCAAGCGCATCGTACGCACTATCTGTCATGTATGCAAGGAAAAATGATGTGATATTCTTGTATGAATCATCAGTATTCTCAAGCATATACAAGTAATCAGGTCTTAAGAAATATCCTGTAACCTTGTATTCTTTTCCCTTAATTGTGAGCCTGTCGCCAATACTTACATGCTCACTTTCAGCATATCCCTTTGATATAACAATCTCATCATCGTTAGATATGTCATTTCCATCAATCACCTCATAAAGGTCGATTTTCTTATTGCGTTTGAAAACTCTTACTTTATATCCGTCCTCATTAATATTTACATAATGTTCTTTCTCAAATGTAACATTATATTTCTTCTCAATATTAGTAATCTCGTTATCAGGTATCTCCACATATGTTGTAATAGTAGCAACTAGCTTTTGTTAGCTTATGCTAACCACATTGTGATAATAGCACTTGTAATAGTAATTAACAAGGGGATTTCACATAAAATACGGCGCGCCAGTTTCCTGACACGCCGCATTTTGGGGATAGTTTTATTATGAATACAGATATAAGCATTTATTAATATGCAGCTTCATATATTTCAAGTATCTGCTCCTCACTAAGCTGCACATAGTTGTTCCTGAGGAGCCTCTGCTGAGTCTTTATTACATCACCTGCAAATATTGAAAGGTCCGATTTCTTCACTCCGAATTCTTCAAGTGGCGCACTCTTTAACACCTTGTCCATAAGTGCATAAAGTTCTTCGAGTGCATTTTCAGGTGCTACAGAAAGACTTTCTGCGATTACAGCCTCAAGGTCATTGATTCTGCCTGTTGGCTTAATCTTTTTATACATTTTCATGACATCTTTAAACATAAGCTGGTTAGACTGTCCATGAGGTATATGATATACAGAGCCTAATGGATAAGCACAGGCATGAACTGCTGCGCAGCCTGCATAGCCGAATCCAAGTCCTGCCCAGTTAGAAGCCTTTAAGAAATCTGCTGCGTAAGTCTTCCATGCGTCTTCACCTCCGGCTTCCACGGACTTTTTCCAGCATGTAAGAATAGTCTTAAGTGCCTCTGTTGAGAAAATTCTTGAAATGCTGCAGCCGTTAGGACTTAAGAAGGATTCAACACTATGAACCATCGCATCTATTGATGAAGTTGCAAATATCTTATATGGAAGTGAGTCTAACATATTAGTTATCATGACTGCACTGTCTGCAACCATTGCCGTGGCTGCGAGTCCCATCTTAACACCCTTGCTAACACGGTTAATTACTGAAATATTAGTAACCTCGCTGCCTGTTCCGCATGTTGTAGGAACAATGATAAGCGGATGAACTTTGCTAAGACTTCCTACTTTATCATAGAGGTCATCTACAGTATCATCCTTTCCTGCAACCGCAACAACCTTTGCAATATCAATAACTGTACCGCCGCCAACTGCAATTATACGGTCATAAGTCTTATCACGAAGTTTATTAAGAATTGCATCAACCATGCCGTCTGTCGGCTCACCCTTGCCGTATTTCTCACGGAAAAGTGTCTGTACTCCTGTGTTAAGCGGAGCAATATATTTATCGAATGTATGCTCACCGCATAACACAAGGTCATCAGCACCGATTCCAGCTTCTTTAGCAAACTGTTCAAATGTATCAAATTCCTGTATTTCTGTCTTTATAGAAAAGCCCTTCATCAGCTTAAGCCTCCTTCTTTAACTGCTTTGCATCGTCCTGCTCGAACTTGCGGTCAATCATGTCAATAATCATATCCGCTGTCTCGTCCCAGCCTAAGATGCTGCTGTTGATAAGCATATCTCTTGTATGCCTGTCGCCACGCTTCTTTCCTGTAATATACTCATGTCTTGCATGCTGTGCCTTATCAACAGACTCCCATTCTTCCTTAGCCTTACGCATATTCTTGATACCTTTTTCCTTCATGACCGCTGCAATCTCATCTTCCTGCGGTGCATATATGAACACATTAAGAACATCATCCCTGTTTCTTAAAATGTAGTCGCTGCTTCGTCCAACAATGACGCATGATGACCTGTTGGCAAAATCATTGATTGCCTGGAACTGTGCATCAATAACCCTGTTAGAAAGGTTTGCATATCTCACTCCATATGATGTGTCAAATGCGTATCTTACGCCAATCTTTGTATCAGCCTCCTCAACAAGTCCCTTATCTACACCAATCTGTGCAACTACCTTATCAACAAGATCTCTGTTGTAATACTCGATTCCTAACCTGTCGGCAATCATCTTGGCAATCTGTGGACCGCCACTTCCATACTCACATCCGACAGTAATAACAAAATGTCTGTCCGGATACTTTGCATTTGGAAGTACTGCCTCTTCCTGTTCTTCTGCCTTTCCACCGTCCTCGACAATGAATATATCACGACCAAACTCTGCACCGTATTTCTTCTTAGAATAGAAGTAGAAGAACGCACCAAGTGCAAGCCAGATACCAACTACAATCCATTCCTGCCATACAAGTGCGGCTGAAAATGAAGCTGGAACAATGTAGAGTAATGTCATGAAGCCTGCCATAAGTACTGCCATAACTCCAACAAATTTACCTGCCTTAACCTTGTAAGGTCTTGCCATCTCAGGCTTCTTCTTACGAAGGATACAGAATGAAATTGAAACAAACATATAAGCAATAACACAACCAAATGAAGCTGCATCAACTAACCATACAAGCACGCCTCTTCCAAAGAAAGGTGCTGCAACGCAGGCAATACCACAAAGGATAATGGCTGCTTCCGGAGTCTTATGCTTTCCTAATTTACCAAACATTTTAGGAATCATAAGAGACTCACCCATTGAGTAAAGTGCACGACTGCCACCCATCAGGAATGAGTTCCATGATGTGATAATTCCACAAAGACCACCTATAATAAGCACTTTGCCCATAAGCGGTGATCTGAACGCTATCTCAATTGCCTTGGCAGATACAAGTCCGTTCTGTGAAGACATTTCCTGTGCGATTGCACTCTGTGGCATTATGTAGCAGACTGCAAATATGATAAGGAGATACCATGCAACAGCTAAGAATATAGACAGAAGCATTATCTTACCAATTTTCTTATATGGCACATTAATCTCCTCTGCTGCCTGTGGAATTACATCAAATCCTATAAAGAGGAATGGTGTCATGCAAGCTACCTTGAACACGCTGCCAAGAGTAGTACCTGTGCCTGATTCCCACATTTGTCCTGTAATATTAGCACCATCACCGTTGATTGCTGAACCGACTACAAGAAGAATTCCTGCAATAGCGATAATTGCTGTAAGAACTGTCTGTAATATAGCTGCTGTCTTAGCGCCTATGATATTAATAAATGTAATTAATACCGCAACGCCTACACCTAACAGAATTGTTGTCAGGTAAATATCTTTTCCTGCTATTGAATAAAGGTAAACCTGATTAAATTTAGGGAAAAGGTAAGTAATAACTGTTGGAAGTGCGGTTGCCTCAAATGCTGAGGTAGCCACATATCCTAATATAATCATCCATGTACACACGAAAGAACCTGTAGGTCCCATCGCTCTGTAACTAAATACATGCTCGCCGCCGCACTGAGGCATTGCTGATGTAAGCTCTGCGTAGGTAAGTCCTACGAAAAATACCATAACGCCACCGATAAGCATTGCTATGATTGAGCCCATAAATCCGGCAGTTGTAATCCAGTCACCTGAATTAATTACCCAGCCCCAGCCTATCATCGCGCCAAATGCGATAACAAGTATGTCCCAGGCACCCATTACCTTATCAAATTTCGATTTCTGCTCCATAATATATCCTCCCACAATTAAGTTGTGGTTAAAACCACATTTGCACTACGCTTCCAAAGCTTCCTTTAAAGCTTCCTCGAAGATTTCAAGACCTCTCTCCATCTGCTCATCTGTCATTGTAAGAGGTGCCAGGAATCTTACTGTGTTGCTTGCTGTACCACAGCTTTCTAGAAGAAGTCCCTTCTGGATAGCATTCTGGATAAGGTCTGCAACAAGCTTAGTTGCCGGTTCTTTAGTCTCTCTGTCCTTAACGAACTCTATACCAACCATTGCGCCAAGTCCTCTTACATCACCGATAACATCATATTTGTCCTGAAGCTCCTTGTAACGCTTCATAATTGTCTCTCCGATATGTCTTGCCTTAGCTGCATAATCATCACGCTTCATAACATCCATTACTGCAAGTGCTGCGGCGGCTGCAACAGGATTACCACAGAATGTACCACCGATAGTTCCTGCCGGAGCTGCATCCATAACCTCTGCTCTTGCTGTGATTGCTGAGATTGGAAGTCCTGCACCAAGTGACTTGGCTGTTGTGATAATATCAGGTGCCGCACCTGCCTCAGCCCAGTACTCAGAAGCATAATACTTTCCTGTTCTGCAGTTACCACACTGAACTTCATCAGCTATCATTAAGATTCCGTTGTCATCACATATCTTTCTTACTGCTTTAACCCACTCGATTGGCGCTGGGATAAATCCGCCCTCACCCTGGAATGGTTCAACAATCATGCAGGCGATTTCACTTGCTGGTGCGCCCTCATCAAATATTCTGTTAAGTTCATCTATGTAATACTGAATTGCCTCTGCTTCTGTGTATCCCTTAGGTGCTCTGTAAAGATATGGATAAGGTGCTCTGTAGATACCTGCTGGGAAAGGTCCCATGCCTACTGCATATACCTTCTTGGCTGTAAGTGCCATTGTAAGATTAGTTCTTCCATGGAAAGCACCTGTAAAACAGATAACTCCGTTTCTCTTTGTAAATGCTTTGGCAATCTTAATTGCATTTTCATCACACTCAGCACCTGAGTTAGCAAAATATGTTTTCTTTACATCACCCTTGCATGGCATTATTTCGTTAAGCTTTTCAGCAAGGCTTACATATCCGTCATGAACATATACATTGAAAATCGTGTGGAAATATTTCTCTGTCTGTGCCTTAACTGCTTCAATTACTTCTGGATTAGAATAACCGATATTAAGAACGCCAACGCCGCCAACCCAGTCAAGGAACTTATTGCCATCAAGGTCTTCAAACATTGCTCCGCCGCCCTGCTTGATACATATTGGATAAGCCTTTCCGCAGAGTGCCTTAGGAATTGCTGCATCTCTTCTGTCGAGAAGTGCCTTTGACTTAGGTCCTGGAACCTGCTCTGTAATAATTTCTGGAAGTGCCTTTGATAATTCTGTAGTTGTCATAATAAAATCCTCCTTATTGATGAAACTCACAAAAGAGAAAGGCGCCGAGAATTATCCATTCTCGACGCCTTTGTCTTTTAAAATCTTTAATTTATTTTGTTTATGGTCTGAATTATACTATTTTCTCTTTCTTTATCAATGTTTCTGATTAACTATATTAATTGTGCACCGTGCACAAACAGATACTTTCTCACTGAATCTGCATTTATTTTCTGCCGCGATAGCTTCTTATCATAAATGCAAGCTTTAACTCAAGGCATGTATCCATATTCTCAAAATCAACCCCAAGCAGTTCTCTTATCTTGTTAAGCCTGTAATTGAGCGTGTTCCTGTGAATAATCAGACTCTGCGCTGTCTCTTTTACATTGCAGTTGTGGTTAAGAAAGCTCTCCAGTGTCTCGCACAGACTGCCGTTATTAATCTCGTCAGTGTCTATCAGCTTGCCGATATTCTTCACAACATAATCATCCAGAAACCTGCTGTCCGTAACCTTCGATATAAATGTATATATTCCCTGCTCTTTATAAAAAAAGATTCGTTCCTCCGTATCCGAAACCAAAGCAACTTTAACTGCTTCTGCAGCTTCTCTTCGGCTGCTCTTCACATCTTCAAGATATTCAACGCTGCTTCCAATTCCAGCCTTAAGACAAATGTGATGTTTCCTGTCAGCATTTTCAATGATACGCTTTAACACAGCCTTCAAGTCCTCATCACTTATCCTGTCCGTCGAAACAAGTGCAAGAACGCTTCCAGTCTGTGGCATTACAAGCACATTCCCCGAATAAAATGAGAACTCCATATTGATAATGCTTCTTATCTCCTGTCCTGTTGATAATAAATCTTTGCTGCCACGACGGTTCTTTCCAAATACGAATTCAACAACACAGAAGCTTCCAGTCAGGTCAATTCCAAGAAACTGCGCCTGCTCAAGCACACTGTCACGGTTAAGATGCTCCGCATCAAGGATTGACGCAAATACCTGCTCCTCAAGGTTTCTGTTGTTCTCCTCAAGTACAAGCCTTTTACACAATATCTGTGACAAATCCACAAGCGGGAATTTCTCTGGCAGTTCAAAAAGTGGAAGTTCTTCTTTATTACAGTACGCGATAAGCTCCGGCAGAATCTGTCCCTCATTGATTCCAAGCGCTGCAATCCCATAATCGACCATGCTTGTAATCAGCGCCATCAGCTTATTCTTATCCTCCGTCACATCAGGATTCGTCAGCACCACGAACTCGTCGCCATGAATATAATCTTCAACATGATACTCGTTCTTAACACACTGCAGGCAGTCCGCAAAATATATCCACCTTATCGTGTTCTTCATGCCCGCAGCTCCTGCCTTCATATTCAGCACATTATTCAGTTGTGAGATTCTTGTCATATCTTCGCAATTCATGTTGTCACCTACCTAAGTTAGATTACTAACCATCTTAAATAATTCTCTTACATCTTTCCCATTATGTAAAATAACAATATTTTCTAATCCATTTTTTTCAATATATTTTTCTGCATCATGTGTAAAACCTGATGTAGACACAATAATTCCTCTATTTATTTTATCATTAACAATCGTACTATGAAATTCTTTAACACAGGATACTCCAATTTTCCCCCTCCTATTTTTACACTGTACATAGCTTATCGTTTTGCCCCAGATATCATTCTGTTTAATTATTATATCTTTTCCACCATCCCTAGTCATTTTGGTATGCTCAACATTATATTTTTTTCTTCTATATGCCTCTAACATCAATATTTCAAAATCAAACCCAGATATGTCATATATATCATCATAATTTTCAGAAAAATAATTATACACCTTATTAAATGCCAATTTTTTATACAATTTAAAAATCGGATTATTGTTAAATGTTCCATCACTATTAATATGCTTCTTTGAAATATCTCCTATTAATTCAATAATTCCATATATATCGTTAGTTAGCAATATAAATAGTCCAAACATGTAATTGGTCATATGAGACAAACGCTCTTCTCTTTTATAATTATATGTTTCCACACATATTCCATCATCATTTCCATATAAAATATAATCTATCTTCATATCAAACAGTTCACCTTTTATGTTAATAATTCATCTCAAAATGCTGGTAATCTTTTGCATGTTCCCAGTCGCCGCCCCACTCAAATCCATGCTGCATAAACACCTTGTAGCACAAATCGCCATGGTCGATTTTGTGTGGAAATTCAATGCTTCTGTCTGTATACTTTTCAGCATTGGCAGGCTCTACATTTCTTCTGCCATCAACATATTTCACATAAGGATTATAAAGCGTGTTGATGTCAACCGCCAGCCCTAACGCATGCTTTGACAGCTTCGTTGAATAGGAAATGTATCTGAAATTAAACGCTGAAGAATTATTATCCCTCATCGACTTCTCGTCATCAGCATCATATTCATCAATAAGTCTGATTTTTTCAATCTCATAACCAGCCTCGTAAAGCTGCTTAAATATATCAATCACATCATCAGCAATCAGCCTGTTCACAACCAGCTCACCTATGTGCGTTTTCCCATCAAATCCGACATGCAAAACTTTAAGATACCGCAAATCTTCTCTTGGCACGGTGCAGTTGTCCTTAAATGATTTTCCCTGCATCTTTGCAAATATGTCGTCTGGAATTGGTGATATTGTGAATTGTTGGGTGTTCATGTGTGTGCTCCTCTTTCATATGGATATATTAATTTATGGTCTATATTATAGCAAATGTCAAGGTCATAAACTTTAAACATATTATTTTTGTTATTTAAAATCCATTCGTATTTTACACATGATTTTTATTAAAATATTATTAATTTTACATATATACAACAAGTTGCATTAAGTTTATATTATATAAAAAAAGGAGATTAGAAAAATGAACAAAAATACTCAAATCATTGATTTTCAAAAAATGCACAAACTAAAAACACCTCCATCAAGATATTCTGAATTGAGTGTGTCTATTTCAGAAAAAGGTATGCTTACTATAAGTTCATCTCTTTTTAACAAGATGGAAAAATTTGATAACAAAGTTATAGCGGATTTTTATTTAACATCTGATATGAAAACTCTTGCTATAAAATCCTCTGCTAATGCAAACTTTAAATTCCCTAAAAGCAGACGTCTTCAATGTAATGAATTATTGTACCTACTTGATAGAAATGGTTTTTCTACTCCAGTTAAATATATTGTTGACTGGAATGATGCTAATAATTGTTTCACTGGTTCTCTTGCAACATTATAAAGCACGACACTGGAGGCACTTGAATATGCACATACAATTAAGCACTTGGGAAATTTCAAATATTTCGAATTTAATTAATAGTATTTATGAAACTTATGGATGTAATCTTGAAAAATCATCCTGTTTAACTATCGGCTGGATTTCATATTTAGAATATAGAAATTTATATCCGTATAGTTTATATTCAGACGACTTCATACAATATATTTCTGAAAAAATATCCGCTTCTTTTTCAAATCTAAGGAAAGATAGAAGTAACAGAATACGAATCACAAGCAAATGCTCTCTTTATTCAACATTCAATGAAGATGGTGAAGAACTTATAAATTTTTTACCTGGCAATAACGGCTGCTTTGAAAATTCAGTTTCATTATGGGATTACGCGGAGCGTTTGGGGAACTTAAAATACAAAATATTAAAATTAATGTACCATAAAGAATCTGATTCAGAAATAATCGAAACATTGCATTTATGTCATGATGATTATTTCGTTATAAAGGAACAACTAAAAGAGGATTTTCTCAACTACATAAACATTTAAATTGGGAGATAACTTATGAAAAAAACTTCAACAAATAATAATTCATTCTCAGAAAAACATCCTGTTGCTAATTTTGTATTAGGCTGTTTTATATTATTTTCTTTGCTTATTGCTATTAGTTCATTATTATTTTTGTTTCTTTCTTTGATAGGAAAAGGATTAAATCAAGGGGCAATATTTTTAAAACATTTTGTCAGTACTACAGATAAAGTTATTATAGTAGCAATGATTACTGGTTCTGTTTCCATAATTGGTGTTGTAATTTCATCTATTATTGCTAAAATCATTGAATATAGATACAATGTCAAAAAATATATGTATGATAAACGCGAACTTCCATATGAACAATTTATCAATATGATATACACAATAATGGAAGATACCAAAAAATCTAATTCTCTAAAAATGTCCGAATCTGAAATGTTAAAACAGGTATCAGAATTTTCCAAGGGACTTACTCTATGGGGATCTAATCGTGTAGTTAAAAAATGGCTAAAATACAGAAAAGCATCTCAAACCCAGCCATCAACAGAAAATCTCATTTTATTAGAAGATATCATATACGAAATACGTAGAGATGTTGGTCAACGAAAAAGACTTAAAAAAGGTGATATGCTATCTTTCTTTATTAATGACATTGAAACTATTATTAACATCAAATAATAAGAAGCAGTAACTTATTTTAGTTACTGCTTTCTTATTTTAATATTCAAATTCTACTATCCTGCAATTCTCACATATGCAGGCTTCAACTTTCGTTCTGTGGCTCGCCTTAAGCGGTGTGATTTCAACAAATCCTTTGGCTGTCTTAGCATTTGTAAATACTCCCGGCACTTCATCGGCAAAGCTGAATGCACCGTCTTTGCTGCTGAAAAGGTATCCTTTCCGCATTTCCTTATTACATTTTGGACATATCATACTTAACACCTCATTCCTTAATATCTTTACTAAGAACTGACATTGCCATGCTAAGTTTCTCTTCAAACTGCTCCGCTTTAACAAGCGCTATGCCCTCATTGTCATCGCCAAGCACAACCAGCCTGCTGCCATTCCCAAGTCCAAAAGTTTCTCTTGCTTCCTTAGGAATAACTATCTGCCCGCGGTCATTCACTGTAACAACTCCCCACATGTGTTTGCCTTTCGGTGCTGGTGCCATCTTCTGCCCTTCAAGCTGCACGTTATCCTTTATTAAGGAATCCATCGTCACGCCATAAAATTCCGCAAGCCTGCCGCATTTTTCAATATCGGGAATTGTTTCACCTCGCTCCCATTTGGCATATGCCTGCCTCGATATTCCAATAATCTCTGCGATATCCTCCTGCGTCTTACCCGCAAGCGACCTCAGCATAATAAGATTCTCCTGTAGCATAATGTCAGTCCTTTCTGTTGTTATGTATATATTATAATTCTTGTAAAATGCTGATTCCACCAATTATAGTTGTCAGAAAAGTGAGAATTGTGTTGGAGTTGGTTGCGTAGAAATTATATCATCTTACATTTTTAAAATACTGTATTAAGATATTTTTTATATAATTATATCTACGTGCATATGAATTTTCTACTCTTATAAGCTCAAATCCATGTTCCTTACATATTTTGTTTTTCATTTCATCTCTTGCTTTTACCATTGAATTTTCACGATGTTCTTTTCCATCCAATTCAATTGCCAATATAGGAATATCCTGCCCTTTATATCCTTTTTCATATACAACAAAATCAAATCTTCCCGTATAAAACAAATCATCATAAGATGTATTTTCTTGAAAAACATGTGCAATACTAACTTCCTTTTGAACTACACATCTGTTATTAGTGTTAAGCACATTATCCAACGCATGATTTAATGTTGTTAAAAATACTGCTTCTGTTTGTGTACTATATGGTTTAATTCCTAATGCTCTCGAAGATGTTTCTCTAGCAGTTACCTGTGATTCTCCATTTGTATTTACATATTTAACAAGTTCATAAATATCATCATCTTTATCATTATGTAGTCTTCTTAACTGATTAACATCTGTCAATATAACCAACTGATCTTTTGCTCTAGATGTAGCAACATTTATAAGTTCTTTATTATTCTTTAACCAGTCATATGTTCCTTGGTTTGTTTGTTGAGTTAATGCTAATGAAAATAAAACCACATCTTTTTCGTCTCCTTGAAATGCATGAACTGTACCACATGGAACATCATCAATTTTATTTTCCTTTAACATTTCATTGATTAATTCTTTTTGATTTGAAAATGGAGTTATTATTCCGATACTTTTATCACTATTATTTTTTATATATTCAATTATCTCTTCTGCCTCTCTTGGCGCAGTATTTTTATAATGCGTTGTTTCTCCTGTAATATTTTTTAAAATAAGAGGTGTATCTGATTTTCCCGCACTATTAATAACTAATTTGTTATTATAATATTTCTTATTATTAAAAGAGATTATCTTTCTATTACATCTGTAATGATGGCTTAACAATATTTCTTCACTTACTGCATCACATGCGAGATAAGTTTTATATATTGAATTTTTTATATAATCATATTCTGATGTTATACCATATATTTTCTTCAATTTTTCATTATCAGTCTGATTTAAAAGAATTACTGGGCTCAATTGTTGTGGGTCTCCAACTAACATCAGACTTCTTCCTCTAATAATTGGCACTAGTGACATTGCAATATTTCCCTGACTTGCTTCATCCATAATAACCATATCAAAATATGTGCCTGGTTTACCAATTTTATGAGCTGATATAGATGTAGTAGCAATTATAGGAAATATTCTTTGAAATTTTTTCAAATTTTCTTCTTGTCTAATATAAGAATTAAATTGTTGAACCTTTTTTCGTTCGTCTTCACATTCTACAATAGCCATCAAATCCTGATTCTTAGGCTCTTTAAGTCGTTGTATATATTTAGCTGATGTATAATATAAATACTTTTTAAACACTTCCTCATCTTGTTCTACCAATTTTAAAGCTTGTTCATCTGTAATATCACCTATCTTAGATAACTTATCTTTAACTTCTGCTAATTGTACACCTTGAAGTTCTGTCTGAAATGTAAGATGATTATTCACATCTATCATTTTTTGAATTGCTTCTTCTCTTTCCTTTAACTCAATCTTATACTCATGTTTCTCAAGAAGCTTTGTTAATTCTGCCGTTCTTTTTGTTTTATCATCTTTGTTCTTTTCAAGAGTACTATCAAATATGGTTATATCCTTGGTTTTTTCATATAACTCTTTAATATAATTTAATGCTTCTAAAACACATCTGTCGTTTCCTAATCTGATAATTGGAAATGGTATAGCACCTTTATTTCTATATTTAATAGACTTCAATTTGTCACATACTCCGTCTATTGGATGATTATTATATGATGCAAACAAAACAGTTTTTTCATTAAAAAAAGCTGTCACCATTGTATTAACAATTGTATTAGTTTTCCCTGTTCCCGGAGGACCCTGAATATATGCCAATGGATATTTCATTGCATTATGTATAGCCAATAACTGATCAAGATTAATTCTTTTATCTAACAATGTTATCGGATAATTCTTTCTTCTATCTACCTGCTTGAGAAGTTCACCAAAAAAAGCTTTTATTGGGATTGTTACCTCATTATTCTCATACATTTTATTTATGGCTTCATATTCTTTATGAAGATCAACCATAACATTTCGACCTATTGCAATTACATAAGGCATATCATCTACACCATTAATATGTGGATTATATTTTGTGATTTTATCCTTTATTAATTCCTGATTTTTATCAAAATCATTTAATAATTCATAATCTTCTGCATCTAAAAATTTTCTTATACTAAACTTTGCTTCTGTTTTGTTCTTTTCAAGTGCAAATTCCATACAAATAGTTATTTCATCATCCTGCCTCATCATATGTTTAGCCACATCTAATCTCAACTTACGATAAGCTAATACATATAAACCTTTAGATGTATTAATACTCAAAACATTAATAGCGAGCTGCTTAACAGTTTTATTTGCATGTTCATCATGTGTTTTATATTGAAATTTTGTAACAATCTGCCTGAACTGATTTTCATCAAGCTTATAATTTCCATTCCATTCACCATCAAAATTATCTATTAATGCATAATCAGTTTTATATGGAACCGAATCCATTTTATTACAATCTATTAAATAATTTAATATTTTCAAATTAGCAACATTATCAAATATTCTTTTATATTTAACAGGATTCTGATTAATATCATCTATTAATTTCTGATTTGGCTCAAAATATGAGCCCTCAATAACACATGATGATTGTATTGAATCAATAAAAACATACAAATTCCTGATTGTATATTGTGCCAAGTGTAATCCTTGTACTTCCATAGATTTTTTTATCGGATTAATACTAATAATCCCAATCCAGTATTTTGTTATTTCATTTTTCCCATTTTTATATTCAATACTTAACCATTTCCCCTCATGAACGGCTCTAAATATATCCCTGCAAACTGTATTCATACTTTCATCCCCAAAATGTATAAATTTTTAACCATATTATACATCTATTTATGACTAAAATCATTATCGTTATACACTATTTCACATTTCCTTTCGACAAACCATATTATCTCTACTCCCCCAAACCTTTCCATTGTTATTTTTCCCAGCCTATATTATAATTTTTATTAACTACACCAATGAAGGAGATTTATTAAATGAAGAAAAATAGTATTTTTCGCAGCCTGCCGTTTAAATTGCTGGTGGGCGTTATTGCTGGCGTCCTGGTGGGACTGCTGTTAAGTTCAACTGATGGCAATTCATTTTCACGCGCCATTTTGAATATTGTTGTAACTCTGAAATATATTCTCAATCAGATAATTAATTTCTGCATACCGCTGATAATCATTGCATTTATTGCACCTTCGATTACTCAGATGGGTAAAAATGCATCAAAGCTTCTTCTGATTGCAGTTACAATCGCATATACATCATCAGTTGGTGCTGCACTTTTCTCTACAGCATCCGGATATCTTTTGATACCACATTTGTCAATATCCTCTACTGCTGATGGATTGAAGGAGCTTCCGGCTGCGGTTTTCGAATTATCAATTCCACAGATAATGCCTGTTATGAGCGCACTTGTGTTCTCAATTATGGTCGGACTTGCTGCCGCTTGGACAAAAGCAGAATTGATTTCAAATATTCTTGAAGAGTTCCAGAAAATCGTACTTGCGATAGTTTCAAGAATCATGATACCGGTTCTTCCATTTTTCATCGGACTTACTTTCTGCGGACTCTCATACGAAGGTTCAATAACAAAGCAGGTTCCTGTGTTCCTGAAAATTATAATTATTGTATTAATCGGACATTACATTTGGATGACTCTGCTTTACACAATCGCAGGATTGTATTCTAAGAAGAACCCGATTGAAGTAATCAGACATTACGGTCCGGCATACCTGACATCTATAGGAACTATGTCATCTGCTGCCACTCTTGCAGTTGCCCTGCAGTGTGCCGGCAAATCAAAGGTTCTCAGAAAAGATATGGTTTCATTTGGCATTCCGCTTTTTGCCAACATTCATCTGTGCGGTTCAGTTCTTACAGAAGTGTTCTTCTGCATGACTGTATCTAAGATATTGTACGGAACAATTCCAGCAGCAGGAACTATGATTCTGTTCTGTGTGCTTCTTGGAATATTTGCGATTGGTGCTCCGGGAGTACCTGGCGGAACTGTCATGGCATCTCTTGGGCTGATAACAGGTGTCCTTGGTTTTAACGACACTGGAACTGCTCTGATGCTCACTATATTCGCACTTCAGGACAGCTTCGGTACTGCCTGCAATGTAACTGGCGATGGCGCACTCACACTTATCCTCACTGGCTACGCAGAGCGACACGGTATTAAAGAAGGCATAAAAGAAGATGCCGGCAATTAAACATTTTTACAAATAAAGTGTTATAATTAACTAATCAATTGCACGCGCCACAGCGTAGAAATGAGGTAAATATATGCCATTTATTAATTCTAAGATTAGCACTTCTCTCTCAGAAGCGCAGGAAACAGAGATTAAATCACGCCTTGGACAGGCTATCCAGACTATTCCCGGCAAATCTGAAAGCTGGCTCATGGTCGGCTTTGAACCTGACTACAAGCTCTACTTCAGAGGAAGCAATGCCGAGCCTATAGCTATGGTCGAGGTCAGCGTTTACGGCAGTGAGAACCCATCTGCCTTTTCTAAACTTACTGGACAGATATGTGACATTTTTAAAGATGTTCTCGGAATCGCACCTGACCATGTGTATGTTAAGTACCAGGCCGTCTCTAACTGGGGATGGAATGGAGATAATTTCTGATACGAAAGAAGGAGAGCCACTTTGATATGATTCCCCTTAAGTAGATTTTGGCTATTTACCTTGTCTACTTAATGAGAATCATATCACTTTGCCGGTGACTCTCCTTTTATCATTCTCTTTATAATATATCATATACTTTATAACTCTCAACCCTTCCCAACTTTTGAAGAATATTTACTCCAAGTATCCTTGTAGCAAAATATACTACGATTGCATCATCTGTACTAAATAGCCTTTCCCTAGTTTCATCCTGATTAACCTCATGTTTTGAACGATTATATATCTGTATAAAGTCATACAATGCCTGTATTATATTGTCATCTAACATCTTTTTCTTATCAATTCTATGTACTGCTTTGCCTAATGTACAATTAGAAAATCTAAATTCATCTAATATACTATTCATTAACAGTAACCGACACGCCGCTTCAAGATGCATGCCGCACATATCTATAATATATCTTGCATTTACCCTGCTATAGCCAAAATCTATTTCTTCTTTTGCATATTGTAATGGTCGATATAATTCCCGTTCTATACCTGCTGGATATGGATTTCTCGATGAACTCGAGGGCAGACAATAACCACCCACTCCTCCTATTAAAGCATCTATTTTCCATAACATATCTGTCTTATACTTCCGATCTTTATTGTCAAAATCCTGTCTTAAAAATTCACTTATCCCTTCTTTTACATCTTTATCAAACAGTTTATCATATAAATTTATTAATTCTTTATGCGATATCATATGTACTTCCTTTCACCTATCAATACGGTTCATATGTACAATTCGACCTTAATATTTTACCTATACTCCAAAATAAAAAATGTTATTCCAGCCGAAATTACCATTAACACCACTATAATGAAGAGAGCAATATACTTTCCCTTTTTTTCAGCCAATCCAATAGGTGTCTTATACTTTTCATCAACTCTTGCATCTCTTTGTTCATTCCTGATATTCTGCTCTATCTCCAAATCCCTCAGTTTCATATATTCTTCATAATGGCATTTTTCAAGCTGATCTTCCTCTTCATGCACCAGCAACTCCAGATTTTCCTTATATGAAGCACCGCAGTTACTGCAGCCACATTTATCTGTACTCCTGCCCCTTAACTTATTATTGCAATATTCACATGTAAACTCATAATCTGTTGCTGGCTTATAAACAGGCGGATTTCCTATTTCAAAATTCAAATATTTATGACGAATCAGCTTATATCTCTTAACCGACTTTAATGTGTCAGTTATATGGTCTATCTCTTTCTCAATAGCATTTTCCTGTGTCTTAAGATACTGCAGATAATTCTGATGCATAGCCCGTCTCTTTGATAAATATTCTTTATTTTTGCCGAAATCGCCTGCACACTTAGGACATTTTGCAGCCTTTGAAGATACAATTGAACCACAAAATTCGCATTTAAACTCAAAATCTTTATCAAAATGGTTATTATCATAAGAAATATAGCAAGATGGCTTAATATTTCTCAACGCCCTGAGACCTGAAAAGAAATATAAATATATGCATATCAATAAAAGTAAAATTATCAACATGCTGATAAATACTGTGCAAAATGAACTTAAAATTTCCATGATTACTCCCTCATATCTTTTATTTGATTTATCTAATTTGATTTTAGCAAATGTGCATATATTTTTTCAACAATGTAAACATTTTATATCATACCAGATATATCCTGCTTTTCTTGCAAATCCATCCACTTATTCAAAAAAAGTTCTTTGCAGTCTTCCGGAGAATGAAGCTTCTTCATATGCATTGATATGAATTGGTCTGCTGTGAATATATCATCTCATTCTCTTTATATCCGTTAATGTACACATATAAAAGTCCTGCTGATGAAAATCTTTGCTCATAACATTTATTCTTAATAGATACCATAGTTTTAATATTTTTTAACTTATTAATTATATCAGCAAAACCATTTGCAAAATCATTGTCAGATTCATAGCCAATTAAAACAAGCAAATCTTTCATATGCACCTTCAGCAATCTGCACTCGGTTTACAAAGATGTAGTTCTTATGCTAACAACTAAGATTATATAAAGTCAGTATGTAATAACCATCTGCATTAAAGACAACATATTATATCAAAATGTTGTATTACCTTTAAATTTAACATATAATGTATCCACACATTTTATTATATTATGTTTTATCAATACATCTGCAACAATTCCCATTTTATCTAACTTCAGACTGTTCATTATTTTCTCGTTATCAGTAATAATTCTATTCACAGGTCGTCCATCATTGAATACGAATTTATTCGCAACAGCTTCCATCATCCCAATAGTTTTATACTCATTTCTTAATCTTTCATCTAATTCATGTACATTAATACAGGTATCCATCCCACCTAGAATTGTATCTATAGCATATAAATCCTCTGCTGCCTTAATCTCGTCATCATTGCTTTTTTGCTTAACTAATACATATGCCATATCAACATAATAATCATTGTATCTTACCATCTCTGCCATCCTTTTCCCTCCGCATTGCTACAATTTGTTGTATGATGAACTTATTTTAACGCAATTTATTAGTCGAAACTTGTCATATTATGGTAAGAAATTCCGATTTAGATTTACTTTACGAGTGCTCCCCACTCAGCCTCTTTAAACCCCACTAGTACTTTATCTTCATTTATAACCATTGGACGTTTTACCAGCATTCCATTCGAAGCAAGCAATTTTAACTGTTCTTCTTCGCTCATTGATGGCAGCTTATCCTTCAACTGCATTTCCTTATAAACTAATCCACTTGTATTAAAAAACTTCTTAAGCGGAAGTCCACTCTGCTTATACCATGTCTGTAATTCGTCAAAGCTGGGATTTTCCTCTACAATATTACGCTCTGTAAATTCTATATTGTGTTCCTCCAGCCATTTCTTAGCTTTCTGACAGGTTGAACATCTTGGATAACATAAAAATAACATTTTGAACCTCCTGTTTAATTTGTATTATTTTTCATATACTATCTGTTTATTATCATATCACAATGTCCCGTGCGTAGCTATCTCAATATAAATATTATACTATTGCCGCTTTAAAAGCATAAAAGCGAGGTTGATGTACATCCTCGCTTTTATAATATAATTATTAAATTGTGATGGTATGACGCTGGCTACTATTCAAACTCGCAAAATTTGGTTTAATTCTGGTTGTTTTAATGCAATTATCTATACTGTCTTGTATTGACAACCAGCATCTTTTCCACTCATTATTCTTCGTTTCACACATATTTTTAGTACCAATCCAGTACCATTGCATTTTTTCATTATTGTGTGTAGTTCCGGTGGCTTGCAGGTTTGTTTACTATTCAGAAGATAATAATCTGATGATTTGCAAATCCACCTATGAGAATTATAATCGCCAGATGATGTTTCTGCAATAAAAAATTTTGTGGTACTAATGAGTAGTACCATCCTTCTCCATATCATTCATCAATTTATCAAAGTCACTTTCATATAGTGAATCCTGTATAATCCTGTATTTTTCAAACTCACTTTCTGCAAATTCTTTTGCAATAGCTGCAGTAACTTTCCCTTTATCCTGAAGTACATCCGCATCATTAAATCTAAGAAATGCGTCAAGCTTTGTTTTCCAATCTTCCATAGTCATAGGAATATGTCTTCGCGCTTGTCTTGTTGCATAATCAAGATACATTGTTACAATCTCATTCAATTCTGCAAGTTCTTCTTTTTCTAAGTAGTTTTTTGCAATTGACACATCTGTTTTTACTATTTTACCATTAGGCGCATTTTTCCATGATTTAAGTCCCATATGTTCCTTATTATGATCAGCTCTTGCCACTATCACTTCTGCCGCTGTATTACCATGAACTCCATAATGCATCTTATTCTGTACTGTTGCATAAAACTCTCTTGTCACGTGTGAATTCTTATCATAATCAACTGCTGTTGCATATATATCTGTAATTTTCTGGTAAAATCTTCTCTCACTTGCTCTGATTTCCTGAATCTCAGCAATAAGATGCTCAAAATAATCTTCGTCGAAAATCTGTCCATTAATCAATCTGCTTTTATCAAGAACATAACCCTGCTTTGTAAATGTATCCAATACCTTTGTTGCCCATGTTCTAAACTGCGTTGCCCGCTCTGAATTAATTCGATACCCCACAGCAATAATTGCAGCTAATGAATAAAATTTGTAGTTGTATGTTTTTCCATTATCAGCAACTTGTGCAAAATTTGCACAAGTTGAATTTTCATCTAGTTCGCCCTCTTTAAAAATATTGCTCAGATGTTTTGTAATCACACTTCTATCTACATCAAAAAGCTGCGAAATTGCTTTCTGCGTAAGCCATACATCGCCATTCTGAACTCTGACTTCTATTCCGTCTTCTCCTGCATCCCGTGTGAAAACTAGAAAATCCACAGTGCTATTTCTTATCTGTAATTCTTTGCTCATAAAAGCATTCCTTTCTCTAGATTCTATCAATACATCTCTATAAAACATTTTCCCCGGTTTCTTTCAAATATCAAGAAGGGAATTTCTGCTTTTGCCAGCATACTATTATTAACTGGAACATATTCATAATTTTCAATATCTGGTATACACTTTATAGCTTTCTTTTTATCTATACCATATAGATTATTTTCACTGCTGTTCCATAAAGCCTTAATCTTCAAAACAACACATTTTGTTTGAACCATCACCTTATATTTTTCAATCCTGCTTTTTTCTATCTCCTTTGATTTATCACCATAAGAAATAGTAATATATCTGGAATTGGATTTTATAATGCGAACATCTCCATTCCTTACTACCTCTTTAGGGAATCCCAAATCTTCAAAAAAAATATCATAATCTGTAATGCATTCTGGGAGTTCCATTTTGACTGCATAACTGCTATTTATAATATTCTGTATATCCTTATCATCAACCCTGAACATATAAATATTCCATCCCGTGCTATCGCCATCATCATCTAATATTGGAATAGAACCATAAGGATTAAACATATGTAAATTAGACAAATCATCTTTTGTTGGCTTTTTAAATTTGACTATTTCAAATGTTATGCTCATAAATATTCTCCTTTTCCGTCGCTTTTTTCGTCACTTTTTTAGCGACGAATCATTTTATACATCTTGCTTTTCGTCATTGCAAACTAACTTCTTATACCCAAACAATTGTTTTAATAATTCTTTTGCGCTAATGGTTAGAACTGCGATTAGTATCTATGTACCTGGTAAAATCAATTACCTTTGCAGGCTTTCTCTTAGCAGCAATCCCTAATCGTTCCATGTCTAATTTAAAAAGTTCACTCGGATATCCATACGCATCAAATCCATCTGGCTGGCAGATATCTCTGTTCAGATACTCACTAAGTTCCCATTGATACTTTGCTTCTTTCTCCAGCTTCTTACCAAAATACTGTGCATCCATTACCATTCTGTTAATGCCACCAACCGATTTGCTACCATGCGTTTTTGTTACAGTTGTATCGCCTGACATTTTAAAATACTGCCCTATCTGTTCCTCGGAATATCCCATTTCCTGCATCACGCCATGAATCACACTACGAATATACATTGTATAGTAATTCCAGTTTCTTGGTTCAATATCTGTCATTGCTATTGTATAACGATTACTGGCATTCACAATAAACAAGACATTTCTTCCTTTTATTTTCGTCAAATGTGTGTCCCAGCAAAACACAAGTGAAGCACCTTTGCTTTCTTCAATCTTTGTTGTTTTTAGTCGATCTTGAACTGCTTTTGTTGCACCAATCTCCATATGTATCACCTGCTCATCTCAAGTATTCTTTTTACTTCATTCTGTAATTCATCACTAAAGTCTGATAAATCATTATATGTAATTACTTTCAGTCTAATAAGACGAACAATATCCCATATTACCTCTGATTTTTTCAGTTCCATGACAACTCCCGGATGACGTTTATCTTCTTTTATCCGTTTTTCAAGTTCCCAGAATTTCTCTGATGCAGGCTTTTTATCATCATTCAGAAAATTTGCATACTCTTTAACAAGACCTTCCATATAATTTTCCTGCCAGCCTGATAATCTTTCTCGAAATAGCTTCCAATCTTTTTTACTTATGTCCATGATTTTGAACCTCCTCAGTCTCATGTTAGTCTCAGCAAACGATTTCAAAAATGAGACTGAATTGAGACTACAACTTTATAATTCACCTGCAAATACCGATTTTATCGCATTTTGCTATATCATAGAGTCTCACTCAGTCTCTAATCTAGTGAGACTTCGTTGAGACTAACTTCGGAATCACATTAGGTGTTATCATCTTGAATGCTATTTCTCTTACTCATTTTCTAAGATATAGTGATAACATCTAAAATTAACACTATATATTTCTCAACAAAATGTCTATTTTATCTTTAATCTTACAATTACAATTTAAATATCCATCTATTTTATCCCATATTTAAATATCAATACAGCAAATAGCTTTTCCAAAATCACTATTTTTTCTCTTGTGTTTTTTATCTCCTCTATAGACATAGTGTTATCAAATGATATTCCGTGTGCAACATTATGTCTCGCCTTTAATGTCTGATTCAAAAAAGTTTTCCACAGACAATCATCTGAAACCTTATTATTCGATAAATTCAATTCAATTGAAGATATATCAATATTATAAGGAAATTCTCTAACTCCTCTAGTTAAAATATCGCTCAATTGCGTTGTTATTTCTAATACAAATTCATTGTCATTTTCAAAAACTTTTTCTATTCTACAATCAGTTATGTACCCCCAAAAATTTCTACCTACAATTTCTTCAAAATACTTTTCTATAACAGATGCTTTAGGGTTCTTGTTGTTCTCATAAAAGAAAGGAGCTATAGTATATTTTATATTTGCCTGTTCAAACAAATCCACCATTTTGGTAATCTTTTTTTCATATCCTTTGTTATCTGTGTCAATAAACTGACTACAAAATGTTCTCTTCATTCTATTTGATGATACTGAAAAGGCATTGTTAATATTTATGTCATCTATTAGACATCTTATAATTTCTTGTAAACACCCTTCTAAATTTGCGACAACTAAAACAATTGCTGCTCTACACAATACATTATATTTATCATCGTCAGTACCTATTTGTTCTGCCATTTGTATAAGAACATTCACTTCATCCCATCTAGCATCAAATTTATCCATAAAATCCGATGCAAATGTACTCATTATTTTAGTACTCCCTTCACAATTTTAATCCTTTTTAGTATTTTTGACTTATCATTCGTGCTTCCATTTATGCTATCTATAAAATCATCATTAAAAAACAATTGTTTTAACCTTTGTTTCATTTGTGTTGTAATGGTAAATGTTTCATCTTCCATTATCTTATCTGAAATAGCAATAGAAATAGCATCATATACGGCTGCATTAAAATGTGATTGCAACTTCAATTTTTCATTTTCCACCTTATACTTTGCAAAAGCATCCGTTCCCAATTGAATAATTATAAAGCTCATAACTTTTTCAAAATGTTTTTTTAATCTTTCTAAATCATTAGAGTCAAATTTATTATACTTATCCATCTGTTCAGAAAGAAAATCTTTAAAAGATTTTTTCATATTTTCTCCTTCTCCATCTATATATGAATAAAATCTTAATACATATTCAACATCTTGCATTTTTTTAACTTTATTATTTTCTTCTGGATTTTTCAAATCAATTCCAAGTAGTTTTCTAAAATCTTCATTTTTAGCCAATTCTTTTATAATATCATTAAATTTTCCTCTATAAATTGCATTTCTTAATTCTTGTGACTCAAGCTGAACTGCCCCTGAATTCAGTCTTTCAAAAATATCAAATTTAACTTGTGGATCAACTGTCGAATCAATGCGCAAACACTTTATCGTTCTTTCTTCCAATCTTCTTATTAAAAAAGGTGGTAAATCTTTATAATATGATCCATTTAAAAGTTCCAATACCTCCAATCCCTCCAACTTATATGCATTTGTCATAAATCCATATATTGCAGTAAGACGCTGTTGACCATCTATCACGGAATATCTTGCCACATCATCATCTACTTCTTCATCAACATCAACATCTTGTGACAAATACACTGTCGGAATAGGAATATTTAGAATTAAACTTTCCATTAATCGAGATGATTCTGAATCATTCCATCTATGGTTCCTTTGATAATCGGGATTTAATTTTATAATTCCTTTTTTTATTTTTTTTACAAGAGTTTCTAAATCATATTCTATATTTTGGGTTTTTACGGTTCTTTCCTTTGCAACTATCTGTAATTTTTCTAAATTATCTTTTAAATTTGAGCTAGCCATTTTACCATTCCTTTCTTTATAAATTCTATTATATAATTTTCCATTCTCCACCATTATCTGGACCTTTTCGTTCTATGATACCTTTATACTTTAATTCTGATATATATCTTGCAATTGTTCTATCTGTAACATCTAAGGCTATTCTTAATTCATCAATAGAAATATTCGGATTTTCCGAAATCATTTTCAAAATTTTACACGCTTTAGAAAGCTTCTTCTTAGAATATTTAGGCATTAACTGTTTGATTTTTTCTTCCGAAATTTCTATGACATTTTCTATGACATTTTCATCAGATTCCTTTTCCATCTTCATCACAAGTGTCACCTGATCGAGATTTGTATCTTCAATCAATTCAGGTTTTATCCATCCTTCTGACTTCCACACATCAAGAATTGTCGGGAATCCTGAGCCAGCATTATCGCCAAATCCAACCAATCTAAGCATAGTCTGCATATGAGGATTTCTTGACTTTGAATTGCCTCCACGATAGATATCCTCTAGCGGCAGTTTCAAAATTCCCGGATTTGTAAATTCGAACGAATCAGACCTCTTAATTACTTTCAGTACCCCTGCATCCATTAAGTAATCTGCGTGAATAATCATATTTACAAAGCCTTCACGAACTGCTTTGTGAACCGGGGTATCATCTATACGCTGAACGCCACCTTCCAATTTAAATGGCTTTTTTAAGTCCTCAGTTAATTTAGGTGTTACTTTGGTAAAGAAATTAAACAGGTTATTTTCCCATGTGCCATCATAGGTAATTCTGTCATTCCAGCGAATATCTGCTGTCACTTGACTCTCATTACGATAGTCCATAAAAACATTATCAAAGCGTTCTCTGATAGCCTGTCCTGTACCAAACATTAAAAGTCCAGCTAATGTCAAGCCTTCTACTCCAGTTTTTCTATCTTTCCTGTAACCACCCAGCTTTTCAAGAAAAGACTTGTCATCCAAAGCATTCCATACATGTCCATCGTTTCTGATTTCAAAAATCTGACGATATTTTCTTAATGTTTCTTTATCAATATCATCCATTGTATAATACTCAATTATTTAATTATCATTACCCTCTGGATTTTGATCTCTTATCATTCCTCTAATCTCATGCTCTGTCGCATGATAATCGCCTTCATGATTTCTTTTATATGTTCCCTTATAAGGATTTTCTCCAACATATACCGGACGCATATTAAAATCAGCTCTAGGAACATGAATCACAATAAGTCTTATACTGCCATCTTCAACAATCTTTACATTATCATCGGTTAATAGGTTTATATTTACCTTATTTCCATTAATTGTATTCCAGAAATCCTCTTTCTGCTTAGGTGCATCCTCTATTCCCTGTATTATAAATCGTTCCTTCGGATCAGTCTTTGTTTTATCTTCTCTTACTCCAAGTATGATATATCCACCTTTTGTATTAGCAAATGCAGAATATGACTCATACACAGATTTTGGTACGCTTTTTTCTGCTTTTTTGCACTCTATATCAACTTTTTCACCTTGGTAAATGAGCTTCTTTAACTCCTGCATATTCACATGCTGCACCTGCTTTCTTTATTATAATATATGACTTTTTTACTATATTCATTTTCACCATACCTATTATTAACGTCAATAACTATGTAATATCTAATATTTTAACAGCAATAAATCTTTTAAATCTTTTATCATAAGTTCATATTTCCTTTTCAATGTATCAAAAAAATTATATGAATAAATCCAAATTCCCGCTGCCGCAATAAAAACAAGTAAAATTATTGCTACATATAACCAACTAATAAAATCTATACCAATCACGCCCATATTGTCAAACGAAATGGTTAAAACCCCTGCAAATGCAGAAAAAATAGTCAAAATAATACTATTCCTCTTTTTTTCTTTTCTGTTTTTTTTATCTATATATTCTTGATAAATATTAATCAATTCTTCTATTTTTTCTTTATTATTTATTTTAAATTTACTTTCCAAAACTTCGTCTAAAACCTCAATTTTTTTCTTATGTGAATCCACATACCTGTCCATATGGTTCTTTTCATCTTTATTATCTATAGTTATAAGTACCACCGTCGCAATTAATGAAATTATTATACCAATGCCATGCCATAATTGTTTAGGAAATAATAACATTGTAAAAATAATCTCAGCACACGATGTAAACATTACAACAAGACATGCAATAACCATCTTTTTTATTTTAGGTTCAAATCTATCAAATCCTTGCTCTACATCTGGGCACTTATTTTTAGCTTCCTGATAACACTTCAAAATATAATATTCCATAATTTTCCCTGTATGATACATAAAAGTTAATTATCATACATATCCTTCCTTTTATTTCTTCGCTCCATAGATTGCTGTGCTGTCAGCAACCATCATGGGTGCATAATTTGATTCTGCATATGAGATTGATTTGTCTCGAAAATTGACAACTTTTTCCTCTCCCATATCATTATTATCTGTCCAAAGTTCGCACTGTGTCATAACAGTCTGAACCGCATCCTCCATACCTTCAGGCGGGTACTTATGCTTTTTCAACAATTTCTTTATAAGCATACGCATTTTTGCTCTTGCTGATTCTCGTTTCTGCCAGTCAATTGTTTTATTTCTTCGTAGAGTGTCTGCAAGTTCTTTTGTAATCGCTATCAGTTCTTCATTTTCATAGAGATCCTTTATTGCCTGTGGCTTCGTTAATGCATCATAGAAGGCAAGCTCATCAGCAGTAAGCCCAAGCTGGTCGCCTTCCTTTTTGGCAGCTGCAATCTGTTTTGCAAGATTCAGCATTTCCTCAATAACTTCTTCATTTGTCAACATACCATTAAGATACGCATTAAGCGAACGCTGCATAATTTCACTAAACTTCTCAGATTTAACTACATTAGTTCTGCGATATACTGAAACCTGTTCTGCAATCAATTTTTTCAAAAGTTCAACCGCGAGATTCTTTTCTTTCATATTAGCAACTTCTTCAAGAAACTTCGGGTCAAACAGCGAAAATTCTTCTTTGATATCTGAGAAAAGATTGATAACTCCATCACTCTTGATACTCTGCTTTAAAAGCTCATTTATCCTTGCATTCATTTCTGGAAGAGAAATCTTCTTCCCAACTCCTGTATTAGTCAGTCTAAGGACAAGAACACGCACTGATTCAAAGAATGCTGCTTCAAATCGACTTTCTTCATCAACCAGAGAAGAGCAAAGAGACAATGCCTGATGCAGCATAAGTGCTTCTTTTACAAATGAATCTTTGTCATCGGCTTTCTCTCTGTCCATAATAAAGTTGACTGCACCACTGATAGTTTTTGCTCTTTCAAGATCTGTTCCACCTGTAAACTTCGAGTAATCATATCCGTGGAACATATCCCGACAAACTGAAAGCTTTTCCAAAAACTTCGGATATGCAACCTTTGCAACATCAGTATCACCATAATTCTTTCTATCACGAGAAGTATAATCATTCATTGCCTGTTTCAATGCAGATGCAATTCCTACATAGTCTACAACAAGTCCACCTTCCTTATCACGAAATACGCGATTTACACGAGCTATAGCCTGCATAAGATTATGCCCAGACATTGGCTTATACACATACATAGTTGCAAGTGAAGGAACATCAAAGCCTGTCAGCCACATATCAACAACAATTGCTATCTTCATGGGACTGTTATTATCTTTGAATTTCTTAGCAAGTTCATCCTTATGATGTTTATTGCCAATAATCTTTCTCCATTCTTCTGGATCATTATTACCAGAAGTCATAACAACTCCAACTTTCTCAGTCCATGCAGGACGAAGTTCTAAGATACGCTTGTATATCTTCATTGCAATAGGACGAGAGTAAGCAACAATCATTGCCTTTCCTGTTAAAAGATTCTCTCTGTTATTCTCATAATGGTCAAGAATATCACAGACCAGTGAATTGATAGTATTATCATTGCCAAGAACAGCTTCCATCTTACCAAGTTCACGCTTACTTTTCTCAACTACTTCTCCATCAGCATTTTCAGCCATAATGTCATATTCACTATCAATCAACCTAAGAGTATCTTCATCAAGGTTAAGCTTGATAACCCGGCTCTCGTAATAAACAGGTCTTGTTGCTCCATCCTCAACCGCCTGTGTCATATCATAAATATCAATATAATCACCAAATACTTCACGAGTACTGCGGTCTTTTGATGAAATGGGAGTACCTGTAAATCCTATATATGTAGCGTTAGGCAGCGTATTTCTGATAATTCGTGCTGTTCCAATTTTTATCTTACCAGTTTTGGCATCAACAGTTTCTACCAGTCCATATTGTCCCCTGTGTGCTTCATCTGCCATGACTATAATGTTGTTTCGCTCCGACAATGCTTCGTGAGACTCTTCAAACTTCTGCATTGTAGTAAAAATAATACCATTTGCCTGTCTGCCGGCAAGCAAAGACTTTAAGTTTTCTCTGCTTTCAGCATGTATCGGCTCTTGTCTTAAGAATTCTTTACACTTTGCAAATTGCCCATAAAGCTGATTATCAAGATCATTTCTATCGGTAATAACAACTATCGTTGGACTATCCAATGCTTCTTGCAACAAATGTGCATAAAATACCATAGAAAGTGACTTTCCACTTCCTTGTGTATGCCAAAACACGCCTCCCTTACCATCCGTAACAGTAGCGTGTTTTGTGGATTCAATTGCTTTTCTAACTGCAAAATACTGATGATATCCTGCAAGAATTTTGAATGAGTTAATACCCTCATTTGAAAAACAAATAAAGTTCTTTATAATATCAAGTAGTCGTTCTTTCTTGAACATCCCCTCAAAGAAAGTATCAAACTGTGCAAACTGTGTATTCTCATAATCTCCATCTTTAGTTTTCCATTCCATAAAGCGGTCTTCGCCTGAAGTGATTGTACCTGCCTTAGATGTCAACTGGTCACTCATAACGCAGATAGCATTATAAATAAACATAGATGGGATTTCCTGCATATAATTGCGAAGCTGTCTGTATGCTTCAGAAGCGTCCGTTTCTTCTCGAGAAGGAGATTTCAACTCAACCAATACAACCGGCAAGCCATTTAAAAAGAGAATTACATCAGGACGCTTATTGCTATTTTCAATAAAAGTCCACTGATTCGCTATGATAAATGAATTATTGTCAGGATTTTTGTAGTCAACAAGATAAACTATAGAGGAACGCTCCTCACCATCTACAAAATATCTAACTGGAATGCCATTTTGCAGATAGTCCATAAATGCAGCATTTTTCTGCACAAGTTCTCCGTTTTCAAAGTTTTTAAGCTTAAATAAGGCATCCTGAATGGCATCATCAGGCAGATCTCTGTTCATACGATACAGAGAATCAAGCAAAACATCCTCATATAGTGGATTGTAAAAATCTCTTTCTATATCCGGACCATAAACATATTCATAGCCTAAATCATTTCTAAATAGCTCTATAACTGAATTTTCGTAATTAGCTTCCGTAAATATAGTGGACATATGAATCACCTCTACTCTTTTTCGTATATAATTTCTTTTATACGCTTAGCTTCTTCACTATTATTATTCTTACATATCATGCGATAAAAATCCTTAACATCAACATCCTTTAAAATATATGTTACCTGATTGTTTTCAAGTGCAATTTTAAATAATTTGCATTTTTGATCTTCTGACCATTCTTTAATCTCTGACATTTGTTCAATAATCGAATGTGTATTAGCAAAATTGCTACTATCTTCAAGTTTATCAATTAGTTCTTCTTTTTTTAGTTCTTCCTCACTTTGACCTCTTGTTTCATCTAACTTTTCAGCTATACAATCAAAATGAACATCTTCTAGTATTTCATTTGTAATCGTCCTATCTATTATTTGCTGTACTAACTGTTCAAGCTTTGACCCTTCTGTGTAATCAGCCGGTGCAAAATATTTTATACGATTTTCATCAAGCATTCTAAATACCTTTGATTTGTCTTTTGTTTCAGAATTATATACACCTATTGAATGTCCTCCATTAATATTGACAAGTTTCATACACGGAATATCTGTATCACTATCACCAATATATACCATATTTCTAAATGGTACACGATATTGGTTAGGCTCAAAATATGAGTTAACAGCCTGATCATTTATATCGAGGACTCCTTTTTCTATTCTGAATAAGAATTGTGTTTTATTAGTATAATTAACAACCTGAGCTGGCCATACTGCCACTCCATCCTCATCAAAATAAAACGAACTAGCATAGATTTTTTTGAACTTCGTAGCCACCTTAGTTCCTTCAATCATTTCTTTTAGCCCTGAGGAAATAATATAGTGTTCCACTATAACACCATTACGCTTACCATATTCATTAACTCGATCAAACCATGTTTCAACTCCAGGAAACAACTGTACTTTTCCACCATCTTTGTGCAATGTTTCCTTAGTAAATAGAACTTTTCCTCTTGATTTACTAGCCATCATGTACATATAGGCAAGATTCTGATCCATATCATTATCCGATGCTAATTGGTTTGATTGTTTCCAAAATTCTGCTATTTCATAATCTATTGATTGTATATACCCCTGTGCCTGCATATCATCGGGAGATAACGTTTTATCAAAATCATAACAAATTGCTAAAATTGGTTGTTTCATAGGCTCATCCTTTCTTGAATGTAATATTGTAAAAGTTATAAACAATAATTTAGTGGCTTAGAGGTCGATATTGGAGACATCAAGTTCGCCAGACATTAGTTTAGGCAGTAAGTTGTCTCGTAAGGCAGCAAGATGCATATTCTCAGCTTGCAGGGATTCTATTTCTTGATGCATCGGCAGTGCTAAGCCGTGGAATTTCTGTATAATATTGAGGTCACTGTGCAGGTTTAGCTGTTTTATTAAAACTTGACTTATATTCTGCTGTGCAGAACCTACCGCTAGATTTATGAATTTTTGCTGTGACTCATATGCAATCTGAAACAGGTATGTATACGGATAATTTTCGTTACAGAGAAGTGCACAGACTGCTTGGTTACAGGTCATCGGTTTAGAAATAACACCACATGCTCCCACAGTAGCGCCATACATAGCAATCAAAACACTATGCTTGGGCAAAAGTTTCGCAGATGATTTTTTTATTGCTAAATCGTTAATATGCTCCTCGGTTTCATGAATGTAATTTCCTAGCAGTTCTTTAGATTTCACCCAACAAATTGAACTGTCAGAATAATATTCATCATGCTTCCGCGAAGGTGTTCCTCCGGATGTCGTAGCAACAACCTCTCCAAGAGGTGTATCCATAGCAGAATCACAAAAAAGCCTTGAATAGAGTACGTGCAGTTGCTGAAGTAAATTATTGTTTATCTCATTGTTTTTCTTGATTTTTTCGTCTATACTTGAAAGAATACAAACCAAAGCATCTTGTGTTTTTCTCTCAATTAGAGGGATTGGCATTTTACCAAGCGTTTGAGCATTTATATTTCCACGTGTGCTCCCCGTGTTAAATGAATTAATCCAATCTTTATACTGTTTAGACTGACAGAAATACTTTATGTATTTAGGATTAACTTTTTTCTCATCAATACTGAACTTAATAAGAAATCCTGCATATACAAATTCTCCGTCCGTTCCATCATAAAAATAGTTTCTTCCAGTACTTGCACCTGTTCTTGCAAATACAATATCATTAGGTTTCAAAAGATATTCAGAAGCTTTCTCATCATCAACTGATTTCAAATCTTGTAGATTTAGTGTGCCATCATCTTTTATATCTGTAATTCTCAAATAGGTGTATAAATCTTTTGAAAAAGGAACTGCACTTGCACCAATTCCATACGAACCTTTTCCATCTATCGTTAGTGAAGCTAATGTGGTAATTTGTTCATCCATAATCTTTTCCTCTCTATCCAATATATTTACGATGAGCAATCTTAACATTGCTCTGCTTGACCATTGCATATTGCAAGGTTGTATCTATCTTTCTATGCCCCAAGAGCTGTTGAAGCTGCTCTATAGGCATTCCTTTATCTATTGCCATAGTTGCAAGTGTACGCCTAAACTTGTGCGGATGTACCTTGTTAAGTCCTAATTGCTTTCCAAATTCTCTCAGACGGACTTCAACGCCGCCTATTTTCAATCTTTCATGCGGTGATTTCAGCGATACAAACAATGCTGGATTATTGTCCGTCCTGCTCTCCAAATAGTTCTGCAAATGTATCTTTGTGCGAGCGTCAAAATAGACCACTCGTTCCTTGCTGCCTTTACCAAAAACAATACATTCTCTTTCATTGAAATCAATATCATTTTGGTTAAGCAGTACCATTTCGCCAACACGCATACCCGTTGAAGCCAACATATCAATAATCGCCAAGTCTCGAAGTTCTGTGCAGTTATCCCTCATAAGCTCTAACGCTTCATCGGAGTATGTCTCCTTAATGTTTGTCCCGGTTTTTACTCTGTGTATACGTCTGACCGGACTTTTCAGTATGTAATCCTCGTCCTCCAGCCAAGAGAAGAAGCTGGAGAGAATACGGCGGATATTGTCTATCGTTACCTTGCTTGACTTCTTCTTTTCCTGATATTTTGTCAGGTATCCTCGTATATCATCTGTTATTATGTGCTTGACATCTTTTTGAAGTTCATCAAGCATGGCTTCAATAGTTGTCTTATAGTATTTAAGAGATTTCTCGGAACAGCCCTCTATTCTCTTTGCCGATAGAAATAACTCTACATAGTTCTGCTCCGAGTATTTCTCTTTGTTTTGATTTTCCGTTACCTCATACTTTGCAAGAGTGTATCGCAATACCTCTTGCAGTTTTTCATTTTGTGCATTATTCAGGTAAGGTAACATTCCCTGAATAACATCTTTGATTAAATCCTGTTTCACAGTCAATTCTCCTTTTAAATATTTTTAGAGAACGACTATGGGGCGGAAGTCCCCTGATATTAACTCCCGCCACCCACGGAAGTTATGGGATATGTTATAAACAATAATTTACTAGAACAACTGAATCAGCTTTATACGGAGTTTTCAACTCGCAGTGATTGGTCTGAAATGACCATCGGAGATGTTGCAGTTAAAGTTGCAATGGGTCCTTTTGGTTCAAATATAAAAGTATCAACATTTGTTGAATATGGAGTTCCCATTATTAGTGGTAATCATTTGCGTGGTTATTTCTTAGAAGAACCATCTTACAATTACATAACAGAAGAACATGCTGAAAAATTGAAGAATTCCATTGTATATCCGAAAGATATTATTTTTACACACGCAGGAAATATAGGACAAGTTGCAATGATTCCTGACGGATGCGAGTTTCCGTATTATGTCCTGTCGCAACGCCAATTTTATCTTCGCTGTAATACTGAACTGGTTGTTCCAGAATATGTGCTTCTATTTTTCCATAGTAAAAAAGGGCAGCACGAACTATTATCATATGCCAATCAAACAGGAGTGCCATCAATCGCTCAACCAGCCACCAATCTTAAAAAGATTAGATTACCCATTCCGTCGTTGGATGAGCAAAAAGATTGGCTATCAGTTGTTGCTCCTTTAATTACAATGTATCAAAATAATTATCAGGAAACAAAAAGATTGGCTTCATTAAGAGATACACTCTTACCGAAGTTGATGTCTGGTGGTATCGATGTTTCAAACCTGAACCTTTAAGCCACTAAATTATTGTTTATCGTATTATTAAGCTCTATCTTGTCGTCAATCATCTCCAAGTAACGAGCGATTTTCTTTTGTACTTGTGCATCTTCAGGAATATTGACTTCCAAACCATTTATATCATTCCTATTTACCGAACCAAAGACAGTACCACTTTCTTTTTTAAGTAAATGGGGAATATAGTATTTCATCATATAAAATAGAAAGTCTTGATTTCCATTCTTCATTCTTAATGAACAAACACCTCGACCTAAACACATATCAACTGGTGTAATATTGAGGTCACCAACCGGTGCTCTCACACTCATTATGACATCACCAGCTTTTGCCGGTTTAGTCATTACTGTTGTGTATGTATCGAAAGTTGGATACTTAAATCCAAAGGTTCTGTTTCCTTGCAAGAAAGGATAACCTTTTCCTTCTGTGTTATAGTATTCAGACTTGGGTGATTGACCCATTGTTACATCAACAATATCTTCAAGTTTACACTTCATACCCAATCGCCCCCAATTTCTTACGAATTTCTTCTTCCAACTCATGAGACTTTGCAAACATCTCTGAAAGCTCGGATGTAAGGCGTGTCATCTTTTCTTCAAATGGTTCTCCGTCGTCCTCGACTTCTTCAATACCAACATATCTACCCGGTGTCAGAATAAAGTCCTGCTTTTCGATTTCTTTAAGGTCTGCTACAGCACAGAAGCCCTTTACATCTTCAAGCGTACCATCTTGAAATGCTGTAAATGTATCAGACAACTTCTGAATATCTTCATCGGTAAAATCTCTATGCTTGCGGTCAACCATATAACCCATCTTGCGGGCATCTATAAATAAAGTTTTACCTTTCTGCTTTTTGTTCTTAGAAATAAACCAAAGTGTAACCGGAATTGTAACGCTATAAAATAACTGCGTAGGAAGTGCAACGATACCTTCCACAAGGTCAGCCTGAATAATATTCTTTCTGATTTCTCCCTCTCCACTTGATTGAGATGACAACGCACCATTAGCAAGTACAAGACCAATTTTTCCATTCGGTGCAAGATGATGTATCATATGCTGAATCCACGCATAGTTGGCATTTCCTGCTGGCGGAGTTCCGTATTTCCATCTAACATCGTCTTTTAGCTTATCTTGTCCCCAGTTAGAAAGATTGAATGGTGGATTTGCCATAATAAAATCAGCTTTAAGTGTTTTATGTAAATCATTGAAAAATGTATCTGCCTGATAAGGTCCAAAATCCGCATCAATACCACGAATAGCCATATTCATTTTTGCCATCTTCCAAGTATCAGCATTAGACTCCTGACCATAAACAGCGATTTCTCCACGCTTGCCGCTGTGTGCCTGAATAAACTTTGCACTCTGAACAAACATACCACCTGAACCACAACATGGGTCATATACACGACAATTTTTGAATGGTTTCAAAATAGCAACGATTGTTTTAACGATACTTGCAGGAGTATAGAACTCGCCACCTTTAACCCCTTCATATGCTGCAAACTGCTGAATACAATACTCGTATGTTCTGCCAAGAAGGTCTTTGCTTTCTTCTGTATCTCCCATATCCATATTGGTAAAAAGATCAACAACCTCGCCTAATACTCGCTTATCCAAATCTGGACCTGCATAATTCTTTGGAAGCACATTTTTAAGAGTTGTATTTTCCTTTTCAATGGCTCTCATTGCATCGTCGATAACATTGCCGATTTCTGGAGTATGTGCTGCAGAAGCAATCTTGCTCCAACGGGCATCCTCTGGTACAAAGAAAATATTATCTTCTGCATATGCATCCTTATCATCTTCAAAGCCATCACCCTCTTCAACAAGCTGTTGATAGCGTTTTTCAAATGCACTTGATATATAACGCAGAAAAATAAGTCCTACGATAACCTTTCTGTATTCTGCTGCCGGAATGTGTCCCCAAAGAACACAAGCCGCATCCCATATTTGTTTTTCAAATCCAATATTAGCATTATTTTGAACTGCCATTTATAAATTCCTTTCTATTAGCACCTTGCTATATTTATCTGTACATGTTTCTTCATTTTGCAATATCACTATCGTTCTATTTCCACAATATCATCAAAGCCACATTTCAATTCAACACATATCCTAGCTAAAATATCTAACGATACTTGTTGGTCGTTGTTCATTTTGGTAAATGTACTTGGTGCTATCTGTGTTTTCTTTCTTAATTCAGTTTTCGTCATATCCTTATCAATTAACAACTTCCATAAAGGTTTATAAGTTATTTTTACTTGATTTTCTGACATGTTATTTCCTCCGATTATCACGTCAAATAGTCTTTTATTTTAGTCTTATTATATCATTTGTTTTTCACTCATGCAATTTTAACTTTTGAGTTCTCGAAATTAAGAATATAATTTGTAACCAAACATAAAAACAAAAAGCTCGCAAATGCCCATTTTACTAGGCTTTGCGAGCTTTTGAAAATTATTCAAACTCTTGGGCTGAGAGATTTATCTGGCTGTTTCTCAGTACACATTTGTGCGTTTTATTCTTCATATTCATCTTATTTCGCATTTTTGTGTACCTCGTCTAAATTTTTTAGAGCCAAAATGGAGCCATTTTTTAACACACAATTGTATTTATCGCAATTGATGCGGCATTGGCTGCAGCACGTGAATCTCCAGGTGTCTTTCCTAATGTAATCATATATCTATCATCACCATGGAAATATAATTTGTTATGTTTATTTTCACGACTAATAAATCCCAATTCAATTAATCTTTTTTTGTCTTTTGAACTAATTCTATCTACTTGACTTAATATATTTTTCAGTTCTTGTTCTAATTCTTCTCCTTTTCCAATAATCTCATTGCTCTCCAAAAGTGCTTTTAATACATGATATTTTCTCCAACCTACTTGGTTTGGATCAGTATCCATTTGCGACTTTTCATTCTGTAGCAATCTCATAATCATATCTTTAATTTCTCCATCATAAAACTCTGTTTCATCACACTCAAATACTATATTGCCATGCTGCTCTCTTCTTTTATTTTGAAACGCATATTCATAATTCTGAACCTTGCTTCTAAGCTCATTAAGTTCTGCTTCCATCTCTTCCACTATTTGAGCATGCTCATTTTCCTTAATTTTAAGTATTTCTTCACATGCATTTTCCAGTTCTGAATTTTGTTGTTGATTCTGCCTATATTGAGCTAACAAATTTTGATATCTAATAGTTCCCCATGTATATTTGTCTTCCACTTTAACTTGTGCCAGTCTCCTACATAAAGAATTGACTATCTTCGCTCTAAATGAATTTCCATTTTCAAACTCGTCTGGTATAAATCTTGAACCAACTTTATCAGTATAATAAATATGTACAGCACCATTAAATGGATTTATTCCATCTGTTTTTTCTTTCAACTTTGAAGATAATTCCGTACTGTCCTCAACCATTACATGTGCAGTTCCAGCCAAATCTTTTGCCAACTCATTTGTATCCAAAATTGTATTATTATCAATAAACTTTTTTGTTACATATACAACTGGAAGTAAATATTTTGTTTTTCCAGATATAATTTTTTCTGCTTTCTCCAAATTATCCTCTTTTATAAGAAATGGTTTATCTGAGATTGGCAAATCATTATCCATTGCTCCGTATCCTAACTTCAATATCGTTTTCATTAATCTTGGACGATTAAATTTTCTGGATACATAACTCTCCTTATCCGCTGCATCACGTGCCAATCTCACTAATATTATGTTATTTATGTCGCCTTCCTCATAAACAAAATCATTCGTCCAAATAACATTCTCATCGTCTCTATTTTCCAATCTTAATGCCAATATTTTTTTATCAATAGATTGAACAATAGATAATTTCTGCTTTTCCGTCTCTATTTCATATAGTGGTTCACCATTCCAACATATTGAATTAAATCCATAATGTGGACTACCATTAACCCAATCAAATGCCAATTCAATAAATTTTTCCATTGTTAATTCTTTATTCACATAAAACTTTGTAGAAAATATAATCATACCCTCTTCTCCTTTGTCATTTATTAATTAAATTTATTTCCTTGCTTTCTGATTGTTATTAGTTTACCATAGAATAATCTGTTTTCCAACATAATACCGCTCTGTTACGATATCAATTTAATATAATTTACTATTATCTCAACTCTCATACCTAAAAAACTCCCTAGCCATCATCTCCGCTGTAACCCTGTTATACCCATTCTTCAGATACCCCTGCACAATCGTCCCAAACATTCCCTTAACCATATCATCCTCAATATCACAATATGCCTGCATTTCCCCGGACAAAGCCATTGCCACATACTCTATCGGCTTGTTATCCAACAACCTATGCAGCTTCGCCAGAGACTGCTCTGTTGTCCTCAGAGCAGCCTCCACTTCTTCGCACTTTATCCGTAACATATTTCCATCTGTAAACCACACCTCAACATAGCCGTTATCCATGTTATAAGCATATTCCACGATATTATCCGTTCGATTATCTTTCATCTCATCAAATACATCCTTCCCATTATCTTGTCCCATAAGACCTGTCATACCGCCTTATCTGCTGCTCTGTACGCTCCTGTTCCTTTACCTTACGAATAATCGTATCAATCTGCTCTGCACCAGCATATCTCTTCACACGCTCTAGATCATCAGCCTTTTCCTGCAACAGCTCTGTCCTATCACTCATATCCTTAATCTTACCCTTGTAAAACTCCACATCATCTGACAATCTCTTCTTTTCCTTCCTTAGCTGTAATTCTTCCTCTTTCAGCCTTACACACTGGATTGTCAGGTTCTTTATCAAGGTCTTAAGTTTATTCACAAATAGCATTACCACCTCATCCCGAAATGACTTAGCACTTGCAAATGCTCCCGGTTCCGGCAATTGCCACTCCGGTACTTCATCATACTTCCTTACATCACGCTGTAATAACTGCTCCGACTGCACCATCTGCTCTATATGGCTCTTAAGCTCATTCTGTTGCTTTTCAAGCTGCACATTATTCTGTTGCAAATCATTGTATTTCTGTCTTAATGCCTGATTATCAGATTTCAATGAATCATTCCTTTGCTCCAGAGTGTGATTGTCAGCAGATAACGGATCATTCACATTCTTCAATTTACTATTCGTATATTGTAAATCTTCATGCCTTTGTTCCAGTTCTTCATTATCGGTCTGCAACTGTATATGCTTTTGCTCCAAATCATGATTATTCATACGAAGTCTATCTTTGCGACTCCCAACTCTTTGTACCAATTATTACATTATCAACACTTTTGTCGGCATGCAACACAAACCTTTGATTAGGATATCCAAATTCTTCAATCAACTCATCCTCTTCAAAGCCAAATTTCTTATATAAATTTCTAGGTGCAATTCCTTTAACATCGTTCTCTCTAAATGTGGACACAGTTATATCTTTATCTCGGTCAAGTTTATCAAGTGCCTCACTCAAAAGCATCGAAGCAATTCCCTTTTTTCGATAAGCCGGATCAACAGCCAGACAACATATCATATTATGCTTTCTTGAATACAAAAGCACGCCAACAATATCTTCTTCATTCTTCACGCACAAAGCACGTTTATCATTCATGAATTTCAATACTATTATTTTGTGTTCATCTATACTCTGCTCTGTCTCTAATCCTGGAAAATTCCAACTTACTTTTCTCACTAATCGCATCCATGAATCAATATCTGATGTTCTGCCAAATTCCACCTTCATATTTTCTATCATTGACTATCTCCTCAAATCTGTTTTGAAACAAAATGTACAATTTCTTTCCCTGGCTCAAGGATATATGGTATCAACTCTAAAGGATATACCTTAGTACCCTTCTTTAAATCTTCCAGTGAAACCCAACAGAAATCCAAATCAATTCTTTCATTATCCAGCTCATCATATCCATGAAACACTCCATCTAATGGAATATTATCATCCATCAGATGTACATTATAATATAAGCATATCTGATGACAGGGTCTTATTCCCCATGGAAAATAAATTTCTCCGATTGCTAACAGATTATCTACCTCTATCTTAGCATGAAACTCTTCTTCAAATTCCCGTTTAAGAGTTTCCATACTTGTCTCCATAGCCGCAACATGTCCGCCAATAATGGCATAATCATCATTCTTCGGACGCTGTAACAAGATTTTACCATTATGTTTCAATATACCGCCAACTCTGTATGAAAATACAAAATCATCATTTTTAAATAAAATATCCACTTAACCACCTCCAACCTGTTCATAAAACTTGTAGTAAAAATATATTTATAATATCTTAAATCTCCTGGTGCAAATGTATCTTTCTCACATATAAGGTAAATGTCTTTATTCATTTTCCCCTCAAAATATTGCTTCAAATTTATATTGGAATTCCACTTGTCCTGCGGATAAAAGCCATACCTTTTCTTTACGTCATTCATCCTATTTTCTATATCAAGAACTCCTTCTGCTCCTGCCAAACAATCGCACAATTGAATTAACCGGTCATATTCATCATATATGGTCTTTGCTAATTCAGTTTTTATAATTGTCAATTCTTCATCTGTAACATCAAATTTTCCGATGTATTCATCTATCGTATGATTATTAAAAGAATGGGTTAAACATATCTTTGCTACTTCATCATATCCCAATGATTTCATATATACGTATCCATCATAAACATGTCCAAGATGTCTTACACCAAATTTTCTTCCTATATCATGTAGTAAACCTAATATATATGCTTTCTCAACATCCATATCACCACATGCACTTGCTATTTTTTCTGCACAGTGTGCTGCTGTTAAACAATGTTTTCCCCAAGGTCCCGGATTAAATAATAACCCATCACGAATTAACTTCAGTGCTTCTTCTCTTGTTGGCAACATAGCTTGTACCTTCTTCCTTTTTTATTTACCTTTTCAAAACTGATAACTTCATTACTCTCCCCACAAATAGAGCCAAACCAGAGCCATTTGATAAAACAAATGCCGGAAGCCCGCATAAATACAGGCTTTCGGCATTCTAATCCGTTATTCAAACTCTTCCCGAAGGAAGTATCATCAAATCAAAAATGCTGATTTTATGCGGCATTCCACCGCATCTGTTTTATCTAATATTACTCTTTTCACATCGTTTTCAAAAACTTTAGTAGCAAATTAGTTGCAATTATTCAATCATGCATCTACGAAATTCATGGCAGATATAATCTACTTTTACTACTAAAAACGAATAATCAAATGTGGCTTGCAGGTGCTTAACTGTGCCTGCTGCCACACCCACTATGAAAGGAGCTTTTCTATGAGCAATCAACACAAAAATCCAACCATCAGCTTCAGGGTTACTGACGCTGAACGAAAACAAATCGAAGCCCGTATCCTTGCCAGTGGCATGATGAAGAAAGATTACTTTGTCCGTTCCTGCATCTATAACCGCATCTGCGTTGTCGGCAAGAAAGAAACTATATATCCTCTTGTTCAGACTGTTAATGCACTATATCTGCAATTACTTGAAATGCAAAAGGTATTTACTGTGACCAGCAACACTTCCAATACATTGCCTTCCTCGGAAGACATAAGAGAATTACAAACTGAATACACCAATATGCTAACAGCTATTATCGATCTGCTGGATGGTGCAAAATATCTGTGGGAGGGAGACCGCCATGAACAACAATCTTGACTTCCAATTCGGTATGTACGAACCAGCCACAGACTCCGTTATCATCAATACCGGCGAGAACGCATTTCTTGTTATCCGTTGCAAGGAATGCAATTCCTCCGTTATCTTTGATGATCCGACTGATATTGTATATCTATACCGGCTGGCACAGGAAACCCCTCTGCTGTATGCTAAGCTGGCAATGAAAGAAAACGGATTACAGGATTATGTGGCTGCGATGAATAAATTTAATTAACCCAATTACTTGCCGGCTTCAAATTGCGAAGTCGGCAAAAATTCAATTCATCAATGCTCTAACACTTCTTCAGTTTCACTATAATATGCTCAAATTTTTCTGTAAAAGCAATGTATATGATTTCCGAAAATTTTGAATATTTTTCAATTTTCTCTTCTATCTCTTTTTCCGTATCACAATCAAAATAATCAAGCAACTCAACTATTACAACTTTATTTCTATACTTTATGTTGTCTATCAATTCCAATTTCTTTTCTTTGAAAATGTCTCTTATGATTTGCCTTTGAACAATCGGTGGTATACCCAACATACTAATTATTATATCCAACCAATTTTCTTTTGCTTGCTCAATAATCGAATTCAAAACCGTTTGAAACCAATTTTCTCTTTCCAAATCCGCTCTAGTAAGTTTCTCCTCTGTATATGGAATAAGCAACATTTCTTTTTCATCTGCTTCTATATATATTTTTTCTGATGTATTAAGACCATTTTTTAGATATGTATATAGGAAATCATATTCATCTGCTTGGTAAGATATATTTCTTTCAATTTGGTTTCTTTTTATAAAATAGTCTACTATTTCCGCTGCTTCCAAACATTGAAATATCTTATTTAGCTGAAATATACTCACAATAGGATTATGCTTTTTACCTCCTAAAGATATGTTCTGAAGTACTGTTTCTTCGAAAACCACTCCCACATTCAAAATATGCTTTATCCTTTTTAAATCAATTACATTCTGCCCTCCTCCTTTTACCTTCAAGGTCAATTTCTTTCCTAAATTCTTCATTAATAAATTTGCAAAATCTGTTGCCTGTTCACTAGATTCTTCTATGAGCTTTTTATTATCTTCATATGCTCTATTTAACAATCCTTTATGGGTATTTCGATTAACTCTGCCACTTTTATCCTCAAAAACTATTGCATAATTCTCATACAACAAAGTACAATCATTTTCTCCATGTCTTATATCATCCCATTGACTATTCAAATGGATTTTTCCTATAGGCTCAAATTTTAAACTGATTATATTTGCAGTTTTTTTCTCTAAATATTCAGTTCTCGCATCAAAGTATATCTGTCTTTCTTGATTATCAATTTCAATTATTTCTTCAAATATTTCAAATAAATTAATAAGAACTAAATTTATATTCGGCAAAAAGAAAATTCCTGGTTCTAGCAAAATTATTGGTTTATCATTAATTGGATTATATAGATAGATTTCTCCAACTTCGTTTGCCTTCAATGCACCTACTCTGTAGCAAAAATTACTAATCACACTAATAACTTTCAAATAATCAAAGCCATTTTCATCACATATTTCTTTAATATCATTGGGATAAAACATAAAAAATTCGTATTGTTGTTCCATATAAAACGCGCGCCCAGATATGCCTTCTAAACGCTTATCCAACCGTTTTCCTACTGCCAAAATAAATTGAATTACCTTAGACAGTTTTATTTTTTCATCACTCGTCTTTTTATCATATTCATTACAAAACTCTTTTATAATATTTAATTTTTCTTCATCAAATCCATATATTCTACTTGTCCTATAGTACGAATTTATTCTGTGTGCAACTACATTATCCTTATGCAATTTATGTTCATAGCAAAATATATATATAGAAATTGCTCTTAAAAGCTGCTCTATTTCCACTACTCCACATGTCTTATTGTAATTCATTTTCATTACACAGTATTTTAATACCAACGCCATCATAAAATCTATTTCAAATTGATTAATTCTTCTTGGATAGTTGATTAATTTCAAACTTTCACCAAGCGAAAGTAATCCCAAATTTGTCAATAAAGTTATCGGAGCCATTTGACTAACGTTTTCCTCTATATATCTTAATGCTAATTCTGCATATTTTTCTTTTTCATTTTGAATATCTAAATTTTCTTCGACTAAAAATAGATCTTTCCTTACATCATTACCATCTTCAAATAGAAAGTCAAACCGCTTGAACATTTCCTGAAAATCCATGTTTTATCACCTTTTCTGTAATTTTATTAAGTAAGTTCCTATAACCTGTTATCTTTTACTTTTTAACACTTCTGCAAAATTTGCTTTTATCCGCTTCTTCACGACATCAATTTCCTGATTATATACCCCACCTATATACTTGTATATCACATCATTAAAATCAATTGTATATTTTTCACCTAGCCCTTTTGTGAAGGGAGCATCACTTTCAAGCAAAATTCTATCTACCGGAATATTTCCAACAATGTTTCTTCCATTTACACTCTGCAACATTTGATGATTAATAGAAAAATAGCAACCTTGCTCTATTGCCCTCCTTAAATCAGTTATTCCACCTGAATACCAGTGTAAAATGACAGTTCCATCAAAACCATTAAGTATATCAACTACTTTCTTTGAAGCAGACCGACTGTGAACACTTAATATTTTATTTTTCCCAGAACACCACTTTATTATTTTTTCAAATATTTCCGTTTGACACATTACATCTTCTTTTGACTTTTTTGTATAATCCAAACCGATTTCACCAATAAATCTAGTTTCATTTATCAGTTCCTTAAAAAGCATCTGCTGATTGCTATATTGATACACCAATTCCGGATGAAAGCCTAAAGCTAATTGAAAATACTTATTTCCCATATATTGATGCTTATACTTTTCAAAGAGCTGTGGCAAATTAGTTACTGCTATGGTATAAGACTCTTTTTGCTGAACATATCTTAATACTTCATTTCTATTATCATATAAATCAAAGTGCATATGAGCATCCATGTAAAAATCAAACATTTATTTTCTCCAAACACTCTCTCATTTCTTTCATTCCACGCACATATAAATCTGCAAATTGTTCTATGTTTTCTCCAATGGGGCCTGACTCTTGAATTCTCAAAAATGCATTATTCTCATCAAAATTATTAAATGCACATTTATATGTTCTATATGCTTGTCTTGCGACAGGAAGCTTCTTGTATCTGCTATCAAAGTATGTGCTTGTATCGTGTAATTCCCCCTTTAGAATAGCGGCTCTTCTTATAGTACATGGTAAACAATATCCGCAATGCATGGTTGTTTTCATGCCTTGATGCCTTCCAACATCTGGATGTGAACACGACATAGTTTTATCTAATATCTCTTGTAAAAAATCTCTATCTTTACATTCTAAAATCATCTCACCTTTTGTCTTAAACTGAAATGGATTCTTGATTTTAACTTGAAGACCTAATTCTGCAATCAATTCCTGTAGCATTTTCATATAATGTGGATGTGTTGTTCTTGTACTACTTGTTCCAGTTCTTGTATATGCCAACGGAATATTTAACGAGATCAATCCATTTTCTGGTATTATTAGCTCTATCTCTTTGCCCATAGCACTTGCATATGCAATGGCATGAGAAAAAAACATAAAGGAACGAGAACGTGTAGTATCTTCTTTTTTGTCTCCCTTTTTTGTAACAATAGCTGCATAATTTTGAACAAAATTACTTTCATCTACATTGAACCGGTTAATGAATGCATCTTTTAACATTCCTTGATATTCTACAGTTCCTTTTCCTCCACCATAATGGCTCACAAAAACCGTATCAGAAGCATCCTCTTTATCACAGAGTAAATTCAATGCACCTATACAAGAATCCAAGCCACCAGAAAACATACAGATTTTTGATATATTCACATTCTTCTCAGTTACTTTTTCCCACTTTTCCTTCGCTTTCTTTTCTATCTCCGTCAATTTCCTTTCCCTAAAACAAATTTTCCACCTGTCTCCTGTAAGAAAACTTAACATTTCTTCTACTAAAGACCGACATGAAATCCATTTACCAACACATAAAACCGGCATATATAACTCAATTTCTCTACTCCAGGCATCCTCTCCATTTTCGCGAAGTATTAGTCTGTCTGCTGCAAACACAGCTAACGATAAATATAACATGTCAATTGCTTCATCTTTGTAGAATTCGGCATAAATATTATTTTGTTTCCAAAATGTATATTTGAACTCCTTTTTACAATTTAAATTAATAATTTTGCTTTCTTCCACTTCAAATCCATCTTCTGAAAGTTTACAAACCATTTTCATACTACATATCCTCCAATACAGAATAGCATTTTTCATATAGTGCTTCTATCCCATCTTCTATTGAGTGGTGTCCAAATATTTTATCTCTAATTTCTTTTATTTGAAATGTTGTCCTAACTTTATTGGAAACATAATCCTTCATTTCTTGCTCAACTTTCATAGTTCTGTCAATGTCATCGGAATATTTTTCTAGACAAAATTGCAAATCATTTAAAATTCTTCCCCAAATATAACATTCAACATATGTACTAAGAACCTGTTCCATTAGAGCATTATCAACTTTATCTAATGACTGTAACTCCAGATTATTGTTCTCCATATATTCATACATTTTCGACATTGCATTTACAGCTGCAATCCTTGCCACCGAATCTTCCTTTGAATCTGCTGAAGCTGAAATATAATTTACCAAGCCAGAGCAAATCTCTTTTGCACTCTTGCCTTGATATTCTATTCCTAAATCATCAAAGGTTTTCTGATAACCTTGTTGCTGAATATCCGAGAATAACCTTCCAATATTTACAGCACCTCTAATTCCTGATTTGGAACTTTTAATCAAACCCGCAGTACCGCCTGCTGCTTTTACATAATTTCTTGCAGTTTTAGCCACACCGCCTCCGTGACCATTTATATATTTAGAAAACCCCGTTTTTGTTGCCTGCCAACTAACCTCCGGTTTAGATTGCTGCCCGTTGTAATCGCTCGGCAAAAGTCCTTTATTATCTTTATTTCCTGAATGACTGCTTGATGTACCCATAATTTATTACCTCTCTGTACTTTCTATAGAAAATCCTCTATCGCTGTTTTAAGTGTTGTATTTTCGCTTTTCCATCGCTCAAGTATAGTCTTCATTGCTCCCTTATTTTCACATTGAGCATAAAAACCTTCGAAATACGGAATCTGCGATACAAAAATTTTCTGTGCTGATAAATCTGTACAATACTTAATTGTATTCTCTTGCAACTGCTCGTTTAATGCACCCCATAGCAAGAAAAATCTTACTTTTTCCTTTTCATAACTATCATCACTAATTACATCTTGATATAAACCATCTAAAATTTGATGTTGATCGAATACAGAAATTTTATCAACAGCCATTTTAGCTTGATTAAATGCTAAGTCCGAATGTTTTGAAATCCCTTCAAATATTTTCTTTGCCTCTTCACTCATTTTCTCAACACTTGTAAATATATTATCTTTAGCAGATGCTCGCATAAAGTAAAAATAGTTCTCTAACTTTTCCTCTGACAACATTGGCTTTGCCTTCATCCATTTTTTAACCCATAATTCGTTTTTCCATGGATCCAATGCATTGATTTTGTCTTCCTGGTCTGTTTCAAAGCCTTCCAATTCTGTTTTTAGCATATTGTCACCTAGTAAGTTGACCATTTTTCTAAATAAAGATGTTTGAAAATACTCAACCTCCATTATTTTCGCCAAGACATTGCTCTTCAACGTAACATTCTTATAGCTCGCCATCTTTTGTCGCATATCCAGTGTATTTAAAAAACGTTTACATTGACGTGGATTGCCATTCAATCCTTGAGTCAATATTCCCGATAGTTGCTTCGATAAGACTAAGCTATCATTTAATTTTGTAGCGATTCTCTCATCATACTCCTTAAGAATTTCCATCGTTATAGAAAACTCTAATGAATTCTGTTTTCTCTTTGCTTGCAAAAATTTCAACAAGTCTTCAAATTCCGTTTCATTCAATTCATTTTCCGATAACAAGCACATTATATAAAATTCTGTTTCATCCTTATTCATACATGGTATTCTTATAGGATACTGGATAAGCTTTTCTTGATACTCCTTTCCAATATCCATATTAATACCTTCAATATCATCAAATTTTGATCTAATTGCATATGTAACGTGTCTCTCATCAGCTCCTATAACAAAAGACACATTTCCACTAAACAAGAAAAGTCTCATTGCTTCTAATGTATCTAATATGGTAGCCGGATTGCATCTATCCAATTCATCAACAAATATTACTAGTTTTTTAATACCTGCTTCTTTTATTAATTCTGCAAACTTTTCTCTAAACTCCCGTATATCCTCACGAACTTCTTTATAGTCCAATTTATCTTTTATTGCTTGAAGCATGGTTTCTTCATCAACATCTTCCGCAACCTTTTTAGCTTTCTTTGCTATTTCTTTTATTGCGAGATTGGTTATAGCACCGAAACCGCCTGTAACCGCCATATCTATACCAAATTTTATTCCACCTTTTATAACTTTAAATTTATCAATACTATCATATAAGGCTTTCAATGTTATTTTTGCCGCACCAGACAACTCACGACCTTCTTTTATCCCATCTAAAATTGATGCTAAAATAGCAGTTTTGGCATCATCATAGCTCTCATATAGCCAGCCATTAAAGAGCAAACATACAGTTCCATCCTTTTGCTCTTCTAATTGTTTCTTACACATATGCATCAGACTTGATTTTCCGCTTCCCCAGTCTCCATACAAACCAATACACGAAGGCAACAACTTTTCATCATTTATCGTATCTTTCATAATTTCGACAATGTATGAAAAATCCAAATAGTCAATTTCTGTTTCGCTATCTTTCCACATTTGTAAAAACACCTCTTTCTTTTATGTGTACTATTATATTTTTTACTCTTCTTCCTCTTCAATCCATTCCTTCAGTTTCTGTTGAAGTAACTTCTTATCTGGCAGATATAATTTATACTCTGATGCATAAATATTAGCATCTTTGGGCAAAGTAATCTCAACTAAAGCATCATTCTTTTCTTTGCACAGAAGAATACCTATTGTGGGATTTTCATCTTCTAATTTTTCATACCTATCATAATAATTAACATACATCTGCATCTGACCAATATCCTGATGTGTCAGTTTGTCCACTTTCAAGTCTATCAATACATAACAACGCAACAATCGATTATAGAAAACTAAATCCACATAAAAATTATCTTCATCATATGTAAATCGTTTCTGTCTTGCCTCGAAAAGATACCCCTTTCCTAATTCCAACAAAAATTTTTGTAATTTATTGATTAAGGCTGTTTCCAAGTCTGTTTCAGAATATTTTGCTTTTTCTTCCATACCCAAAAATTCCAGAACCGTGGGTTGCTTTATAATATCTTCAGGTTTTGTAATAACGTTCCCCTCTGATGCAAGACGCAAAACACCTTCTTTATCTCTACTCAACGCTAAACGTTCATATAAACTAGAATTATATTGCCTCTGTAGAGTACGAACTCCCCATCCTGTTTTTGCCGTTTCAATTTCATAAAAGCTACGTTCAGCTTCATTTTCTATACGCATTAACTGCAAATAATGCGACCACGAAACAATAAATGGTGGCTCTTTTTCAAAAAAGCTAAACACTGTTTCACTTTTTTCGATTGCAAAAAGGCTAAACACTGTTTCGCTTATTCGCTCTTTATAAGTCAAATAAAATTTTCTGGCATTTTTTAATGTATCTTCTGAAAATCCTTTACCAAACTCTTTCTGAAGATTTTCTGATAATGTTTTTATAACCTTACTTCCATACTTTGCTCGCTTTTCTCCCATTTGTTGCGTTTCCACAATCCATCTACCTAATGAATAGTAAGTCATTATCTGTACAATATTTACATGTTTTACTACAATATTTCTTGCGTAATTTATTAATTCTACTGAATCAGTACATAATTTTTCAAGTTCAGCATCATTTTCAATAATTTCATAATTTGAATTATCTTTCATATTCAACAAACTCCTTTCGCAAATTTACTACATTTCTTTCTATGTCAAAAGGCATTTCTTACTAACGTTAAAGTTGTCACAACTTATTATTTATCCACTTCCGTAAAAAAGTATTCCAACGTCTCCACAAACATATTATGTTCAAACAGTTCCTTAATTTGCTCCCGATTCATCCACGCAACTTGCGCCACTTCATCTGTTGTAGCATTGCTCAAATCAACCTCTCCATCATACTCGAACAACCAAACATCTACAATTTTATTAACTACTTTACCGAACTCTATTTTCTTTATATCAGACAAAATAACATGTCCATTTTCTGGTAATAAATCTACCCCTACTTCTTCTTTTACTTCTCTAAGTGCACCTTGCAAACTATCTTCCCCTTTTATCACTGAACCATCCACACATTCCCACACCAAGGGAAATGTTGGTCTGTTTGCCGAGCGCTGCGAAATCAAATACTCTCCCTTTGAATTGCGAATCCAAACATGTACCACCAGATGATATCCGTCTATCGGTAACTGCTCACCCCTGACATGGTCCTTCCCAAGAAGCTCCCTATTTTCATCATACAAATCCCAAATTTCTGCATCCGGTACATACTCCACAATATCGCCAAAATCTGCATTTAAAGTCTTACAGATTTTGCTAAGAATTGTAAGACTTACCTCTTCATCACGTCGCAATTTTGTCATTGTATTCGGGGCAATTTCTGCCTTTTTACGCAAATCAGATTTGCTCATTTTTTTGTCAACTAATAATTTCCATAATTTGTTATATGATACAGCCATAGTATTCGCTCCTACCTATTCACATAAATCTTTTTCTGCTTCATATCTACCTTTGCAACAGCACCATACTGTAACGCACATCGTGGCATAGCATGTCCGAAATTCACATTATAAACAATCGGAAGTTTCTCATTGTCTATCACTCTAATAAGAATATCTTTATATTCCTGATAATAAGCTTCATCCTGTGGTTTTCCAACTAATATACCATTTACCACGTCGAATACTCCCTTTTCTTTCAGTAATAACACTTCTCTTTCAAACAATTCAGGAGTCGGTTTTTCTTCGCAGGTTTCTATAAATAGAATTTTCCCAATCCACTCTTCCTTATTTGGAAACAAATCATATCTTTCACAAACTTCCTTTTCATCTTCATATCTGCTATTGGTCAATACATCATAAAGGCTTTCCAAACATCCGCCTAATAATCCTCCTTGGAAAATTTCACTTCCCTGGAGAAGTTCAAACCCACGTTCTTCCTTATGAGTTTTTCTTTCTGTTCCTATTGCGACTCTTGAAAAATCTTCTCTTTCTTCATACCAAGTATCACTGGATGTAATTTCATCAGATTCATTACCTTCCAAATAACTCTCAAATGCCCTTTTGGTATATGGTAACATTTCATCTGCAATTTCTCCCAAATCACAAATAAAGTTTGGTCCGTAATAAGTAGACAAGCCCAGTTTATAAAACATCAAATGATTGATAGTAGTATCTGAGAATCCTGTAAATAATTTTGGATGCTCCTCTACCGCTTTTATAAACTCTTCATCTTCCATCAGATAAGGCAAAAGTCTGTATGTATCATCACCACCAATTGCACAAATAATCCCTGCAATAGAATTATCCAGAAATGCATCTTTTAGGTCTTTCGCCCTTGCTTGCGGGTGAGTTTGCAAATATTCAATACCCTTCAAAGCATTTGGCATAAATACCGGCTCCAAACCATATTCTTTTAATCTCTTTACACCAATCTCAATATTATGACTGCAAAATTCTTCACCAAGCATTCCACTCGACAAGCTTACAATTGCTACTTTGTCACCTTTTCTTAACTTTCTTACATATTGCATAACTACAACCCTTCCATAGATAAAACAGTATTACTTCTTATCCGCACGCTGATTGCCCTTGAATTCCTTCTCTACATAACAATGTTCATGCTTACCAACCAACTTATCACCTTCAAAATCCAGTTCTATAATATATGGCATCCAGTCAATAATTCTTAAAAAATCTTCACAGCCAAAATTATTGTCATAAAAATTCAATATCGTACTAAGGGCAGTACCATGGGTTCCTATAACAATATCTTTATCCGTATTATCTGATAAAATCTCATTCAGTGCCTCTATGTTACGTTTTTGCACCATAGCAATGGACTCTCCACCTTCTTCATGATAATTATGATCAGCCCAGCGTTTTTGAAACATTCCGTGGTTGTTTCCATCAGGGCCTTTTTCACGCCCCCTTAATCTCTCGTCCGTTATAATCTCTTTTGCGAAAAAAGCTGCTGTCTCTGCAATAGTATCCATACTACGTTTATATGGACTACAATAAAACGCATCTATTTTCTTGTTACTCAAAAATTCTAACACAACTACTGAATCTTTCTTCCCTTCTTCCGTCAAAGGTCTTGTTCTGTCTTCTTCCCAATCATGCTCTGGTTGTGCGTGACGCACAAAATACACTTTTGTCATACTATATCAGTTCCATTTCATCTTCCATTTTTACAAATCCATATCTCTCATACAAAGGTCGTCCCATATCCGTTGCCTCTAAGGCAATCTGTAACACCCCCTGTTCCTTCGCATCCTTCACCAGTAAATCCAACGTATGAAATGCAATTCCCTGTCTGCGATATTCCGGTGCCGTATACATATTCATAATATACGCTTTTTTACCTGTTGGATTATGGTAGGTAGGCATAATCTGATAAAAACTAACACCGCCCGCTCCGATAAACTTTCCGTTATCATACACCAAATATGCAATATGCTCTCCGGTTTCCAAAGCACGCCTATAATATGCATATGATTCCTCCTCCACAACAGACATATCCTCATCATCTGACAACTTATTTGCTGCACGAAGGACAATAATCCTTGTTCTTACCAATTCATCTATATCTTCTATAGACGCTTTTTTGTATTCGAAAATGTTATCCGGTAAACAATTCAGATACATATAAAGCACATCCGTATTTTCTTCCAATACCTGCATCAATTTATCAGATGGATTTGCATAAACAATCCCATAATCTACTTCTCCAAGATCCTTACGTACCGGAAAAGCCAACCTTTCCTGCTCCAAATCAAACTGTGCATCTACACCTGTTTTGTTTCCTCTTGCATCCAAGCGAATCCATCTGTTCAATGATTTGATATAAACTGCATTTAGTGCATGGATACAAAATCCGGTTTCGGGTACATCACCTAATGTGAGACGCTGATAGCAAATACCAGCTGGGATTCCACATGCTCGAAGCAAAGCAGCAAGAAGATTTGCTTTTGCCCAGCATATACCAACGCCCTGTTCCAACACTTCTGTTGCAGATTTGGTCACACGCTTGTCCTGAACATCCCAGGAATGTTTTATTTCATCACGCACAAACTCATAAATAACCTTAATCAAAGAAACTTCATCTGCATATTTTAGCTTAAATTCATCCGCTTTTGACAGAATGCTGTTGTCCTTCCCGTTTATGTATTTTGATACCGATAAGTATTCTTCTATGTTATCCTTGATAATTAATTCTTTCATAAATTTCTTAGCTCCATTATTTATACTCATAATCCGGCTTATGATATGTATTAACCTGAATTATTCACGGTTGAGCCATGAATAATTTAGGTTCAGGAAATAATCTCACTTAAAATATTATAAAACTCATCCTTCGCATATTTTTCCATAAAGGGACTATGATCGCATTTTTATAATACATACGCCTCACACGAAACATTATTTTCTTGTAATGGTATCATTACCCCTTTTGCCGGATGAGGATCATTATGTCCTTGTATTAGATAGATTTTACTATCTATTTTCTGAAATACTTCCAATAACTTGCCTTCAGTCCGCAACTTAGCAGCTTCACTCCAAACCAAATTATGCATCTCACTATCCGATTTATCCGCCCTATGTGACTCTCTATCTTCCAAACAATAATTATCTGATTTTTCAAACATAGCAGGTATCTTTTTCATATCTTCATCCGTTACTTGGTTGTTTATCAGCCTCTTATATAATGCTAACTCTTCGCCAGACAAATTGCCAACTCTACGTGAATCTATCTCTGATACATATTTATCCTCTAAAGGACCACTTCCAACCAAAATAATCTCTTTCACAACTTCAGGATACTTTTCAGCAAAAATAGCCACTAACCATGCTCCCCATGAATGTCCAATAAGTGTTACTTTTTCCACACAATTTTCTCTAATCTGATAATATAATTCCTCTATCAGTTCTGCTATGGAATACTTGGACTGTATTGCTTCAACTACGCCTTTATCTGCTCGAATACTTAGTTCTTTTGCAAATCCTTTTAATTAGCCAATTGCTCCAGGTCCTCCATGCACCACAACAACTTTATACGGTTCGTTACCATATAGTCGTACCATTCCTGCTCTCCTTATGATTTTCTAAAAGTTCTATCTGACTTTTAGTTGCCAACCAAGCGCCCTTTTATCAAGCTTTGACTATCTACAAATGTTTTGCCGTACAATCTTATATAATTATCTTTTTCTTTATCATCTGCGTATAAATCAATAAAATCATCTAGCATATATGTAAAGTAATCTCTGTGAGGTTTATGAATTAGTCCTGGATATATTTCCCCATTCAACAACTTGTAAAACTCATCTTCTGAAACGCAATATACACCTGAAGGCATTTTCCTCTTTTGATTAAGACGTTTCAGAAAATTATATAACGAGAATAACTCTGCTGCACCTCCACAACCAACATCTGCATGAAAAGTAAATGCTCTAGGATAACATTGAAAAATATATGTATCTTTTTTCACTATTACCCCCAATTCTCTCCTATAAAGTTCCTTTATCGTAAAAAATAGAATTTCTTTCTCACTGCTTATTTCTTCCAACATTTCCTCTGCGTGATAATATGTTTTCAGTTCATTTCTATAAGGTGTGTCTTTTCCAAACTTCATCCATTTTTCATTGATTCCAAGTACTTTACAAAGCTTTTCAATAAACTCATAGGGTAGTTCTTCTGCTCCGTAATAGTATCTATTCAATTCATTTACAGATTCCAACCCCATCATATCACCAATAATTTCCAAATTAATATGTTCTTTTTCAAAATTACTCATATTAATCATTTCAATGATACTGCCAAGTCTTTTGGAAAAATTGGATTTTTCCTGTTCATTTTCATGCAAATCTTCAGCAGACACCCTTTCCTTTATGTAAGAAGGTACATCTCCTATCCTAGGTTTTATATCCTTTGTAACACCATATATTGCATACAATAAATTTTGGTATTGGCCTTCTATATCCTTATCTGTATAATCGATATATATTAATGACTTCAGATATTGAGGTATATATTCCTTCCCCAACAAATTACGTTCCATTATAATCGGAATAAATTTTTCTGGTGCATTTTTTTCATATAATTCTGGTGCAATAATCATAGTTTCTTGACCAGCTCCTCCACACCTATTATCTGCTTTTTCTTTATATACTTTATTGCATAATATAAGCACCTTATCAGATTCATTTACTGATTTTTCCATGAATATGAATCTATCTGCCCCAGTACGCAAATCCCATTTATCAAGAATAACATCTATCCCATCATTTCTTAATTTAGTCGCTAAATCTATTACTTTTTTCTGATATGCATCATTAGTCCATGCATACGAAATAAATACTCTTTTTTCCATTGTATAGCAATGCTCCTTCTGTATATTGTTTAAAATCAATCTAATATTTGCATTTAATATTTATCATTTATAACATTAAATTTTCTTCTGCAAGTACCTAAATGTTTTTTCAAAGCTGAATCAAAATGCGCGTAGCTCAATAAAATTTGTCTCCTTTCCATTAATAAAGTTCTTTTCGTACTTTTCTCATTTCCTTGCACACATTATCTCCATAATTACTTACCATAACAGAAATAATTCCATTGTTTGGATTATATTCAGAAATAAAACTTACCCCCGGGTCACAACCCTGAAAATATGCATAATCCTTACCTTCAGGATTATCAATCACCCAAACACCATAACCATAGTAACCTTCCTCTTCATCTGTGCCATCTCCACTTTGCTTACTAAACATTTTGGAAATCAATCCTTGCGAAATTAATTTATTATCCAATAACCCATTCCAAAATTTAACAATATCTTTTACCGTGATAAAAGCACCACCTGCGCCGGTTCCTTTTGCATCTACAGAATAAATATTGGTGCGAAAATCATTTGTATCTGCACAATAAATATAATTGCTAGCACATTTTGATGGCAGTTTATCTAACTCATAGTAACCCGTCGATTGCATATCACATACATCAAAAATGTATTTTTTTAGATATTGATCAAAATCCATTCCGCTTATTTTTTCAATTATCATAGCCAGTAATACATAACCGGAATTGTTGTATTGAAATTTTTCTCCTTTTGGATACATCATCTGCTTAGTTATAAACAAGGGAAGCAAATCGCTATTGTGCCTAATCTTATAATTTGGGAAATCTACCCACAATTCTTCATACTCTTCCATAACACTTTCATCAAAATAATCAGGCACTCCGGAAGTATGATTCAACAACTGTTCCACTGTTACATCAGTATCAATACTGTGCAATTCAATATCAAGAAGTTTTCCCAAAGTATCATCAAATCGTATTTCCCCTTGTTCTATTAACTGTAATATACCTACTGCAACAAACACTTTTCCTGCCGATGCACTTGCAAATTTCGTTTCTAATGCATTCGGAATTTCATTTGCCAAATCAGCAAAACCTGTAACCGATTCGCACAAAATTTCTTCACCTTGAACGATATATACATTTCCTCTAAAACTACTATTTATCAGTTCTTTTATATTCACAATACTCATCCTTTCAGCCTTCCTAAACCATCATCATTTTCACATCACGATATAACTATCAAAATACTGTTCCTGAAAATGAATCTGCTCCCTGATTTCTTCCTTCGTAAAAGTCATCCCCGCAGGTGCAACAACCCATTTCTCTTCTACATCATCATTTCTATGTACAACTGCAATAATTTTACCAGTAAACTTTTCTACTACTTCATCCACGCCCAATATATAAGCATCCTGTTCTTCTCCGTCCGGTGCCATAATACCTTCTACATACCCATAATTTATCGGATAATTCATATCCTTATATTCAGGGTGATAACTTCCTAATGGTCTGTCAACTGTTACAGTTACTGTTCTACCAATAACAGAATTTATTTCTGCTTGCACCTTTTTGAAATTTTCTTCTAAATCATCTGCGCCATTTAAAACAATCTGCTTGCACATTAACAATTTCTGCCATTCGTCATGCTTTGCCTTACTTCGCATATTAACACTACCGGTATCATACTTTCTCGCCCATTCGATGAACTCCATATGATTTGTATACATATCACCACCCGGCATTATGCGATTACCAAACTTTTTCTTTTCTCTGATTTTCAATCTTTCGACTCTGATTTCAGTATCTGTAACCAGCCTGATTACTAATGTAAACAACGGAATCAATTCATCTCCCCAGTCTACCAACGAACCGGAAATTACTATATTATCATTTTCTGAAATGTCTTTTTTCATTAAAGCAAGCCGTTCTTCTTTGCTCCTTTTCGTAGTATATTTGGGATTGGTTGGTAACCAGAAATAATCATCGGTATCCATAAATTTATATCCTAATTCTTCACTTATTTTTCTACCCAGTGTAGAAGTTCCCGAACCGGATGCACCATAAATATGTATTACATTTTTCATTTTCTTCACCTATGCTTATGCTTCTTCCAAAATCTGTTTCTGCACCTTTTTACTAAAACCGTTAAATACCGTTTCATACGCATGGTCAATCATATTCAGCAGTTCCCCATCCGGAAAATCATCCAGATAAATGGTATTCCAATATGGCTGTTGCACTGGAGGGCAGTGATAACCTCTGACTACCTTGCCCGGATATACCATACGATAAAATTGTCCTGCATCTGCCGTGCATTTTAGCGTGATTTTGTAATCCTCCGGATATGGATAAATCTGTGCAAATACTTTTCCATTCAATTTGTAACATATAGGAACATCACCAAACGGATAATCTTCATATGCTTTATGCTTGCTCATACAATACTTTTTAATATCTTCTAACATAATCCACCTTTATATATGTAATGGGATTGACTCCAGAAAACGTCTTTCCACCTTTGCATGATTCACCCCGTATTCAATCATTTCATTCCAAGACTCGTCCTTATGCAAAGCAATTTCAAACCATTTTCCACTTAACACAACATACAGTTTCTCTTCATTGAACGCATGAATATACCATGTTATCTTTAAATCATCTTTTAATAAATCCAGTAATTCACATATTTTTTCTTTTGCAACATGATACTCGTTTGTATGCCATATAGGGCATTCATCCTCCGGAACATTTTCTACATACTGTGATACAAAATATGGTTTTAAAACCTCAAGGATTTCTTTGTTTTCCAAGCTTTCTTCAATAATTCCTAACCTGAACATTTCGCTTCCCTCCAATCACTTTTCTACCAACATTTCATATCATTTACACTATTCATATTCACCTGTTATTTCCAATACATTTCCGTCCGGATCAACAATATTAAAATACCAATAAGGCATATGCACATTGACATACATTAGTTCTGAAACTTCTCCGATGTTAATTGCCTTTAAACGTTCATATTCTTCCTTTAAATCCTCAACCTCAAAATTAAAAACAACAATATTATTCTTCGGATTACCTGTATCTCTATAGAAATCATCTATATATGCCTGGTTAAATCTGGCACTTGGTTCTTTTCCAATTATCTTGGTGTCATAAGACTTATTATAAAAAGCAATTTTATTACTAAACTGCACCCAACGGTCATCATTGGCATATAGTGGTTCTTCCTGAAGTAATTCTCTATAGAATCTCATAGACTTTTCCATATCACTCACAAAAATATACATTGTTCCAAGTACCATAATTACCTCTGCAGTGTCAAATGTTCTTCGTTCATTATATCAATTCATCAATAAACTCCATCTCTTTTAGCATACCACAATACACATTCTTTTTCAATAAATTCTCGCAAATTCTTGCGATTGTTTCTTAATCAATAGCATAAAAAATAACTATTCCACCGTGAAGTGAATTTTTAAACTATTCCACAAAATAATTCAGGTGCTATAGCATCTACCATAGCACCTAAACCATTATCCCTATCGGCTATTCCCATTTCGCTCGGCCTTCTTCTCTCGCATGCCAGCCTCATAAATATGGTCAAACACTTCATACCGCTTCTGCTGATCCATATCAACTCCAAGTCTGTCAATTACCTTGTTAAACAGTTTAATCCCAGCAAAATACTCCATATCTCCAAAGTCAAACACCTCCGATAATATATCTACCGAATATTCTGTAAGTCTACTCGAATCAATCCCAAGCAGTTCCAGCCTTTCTACTATCCGTTCCGTTTGTACTTGGATAGCAGCTTCCGACTTCTGTTTCTCATAATAATCTGTCAAAAGCTTAGTCTCCTCATAAACAGAATCAAAACTTGTGTCCATACCAATCTTTTCAAAATAAGTCCTAACCATCTCAAATGCTGCATCTATTCCCTTGTCATCAAACGGATAACAACGGACTTTTTCAGCCACACTCATTTTCATATAATCAGCCTTATCAGATGGTAATCTCACCGTTTCATCACACTCCCCAATATCATCATTCTGCAAGCCAGATTCAACACTCTCAGCCATCACATCAATATCTGCTTCCACAACGCTTTCAGCATCTGTAATACTAATCTTCCCAGTAGTTTTAACGCCTGTAACCGCAGTCTCTGCAAACGCTTCTTCCTCTTTTTCAAACCATAAATTTACGGAAGTGACACCATTGGTGTTTCTTCACTATTTTCCACCAATTTCTGGTGTATTTCTTACATATGATATTTTAAATGCAGTCCTCTCATTGCGGAATATTCTCTCCTGGTCGAAATCTGCAAAAGCATATTCTATGGTGGTCTTTTTTACTGCGTTGGCATGATAATATGAAACCTCATAATCACCAATACGCAAAACTGGTTCTATTTCATGAATATTTGTCGTTTTTTGACTATTTGATAATTGGAATGTTTTTTTTAATAAAAAGAAATGTGATAATAGATAATACCTATGACACTTCTGTTTAGTACTCATTAATATCTGTGGTACTATCAAAACAGGTATCATATAGGTATCACGATAAAAGAAAAAGCTTCATAAATGGCTTGTTTACGCCATTTATGAAGCTCTGTTTACTATTCAAACTCTACAAAGACTAACGCTTTTTGTTTAGGAATTATTCTCTGTAATG